>Ga0154347_1191_pt2 | contig 13080 bp, 10 predicted proteins | sample RifGroA2_FD_115875 | JGI IMG/M metagenome (GOLD analysis project Ga0154347, IMG submission 115875) | Bacteroidetes bacterium GWA2_31_9
TATGATGATACAACCAATATTTATTATGAAAAGATAATTAAGGAATAAAAAATGACCAAAGAAAACGCCATAAAATTATTTGAACAAAAGCAAGTTCGTACCATTTGGGACAATGAAAAAGAGAAATGGTATTTCTCAATTGTTGATGTAGTAGGTATTTTAACCGATAGTCCAAATCCAAATAATTACTGGAAAGTACTAAAACACAGATTAGTTAAAGAAGGTAGTGAGTTGGTTACAAATTGTAACCAACTGAAATTGGAATCCTCAGATGGAAAATTTTATAAAACTGATGTTGCTGATACCGAGCAACTTTTTCGTCTAATTCAAAGTGTTCCTTCACCAAAAGCCGAACCATTTAAGCTTTGGTTAGCAAAAGTTGGTCGTGAACGAATTGATGAAATTGAAGACCCCGAAATAGGATTTGACCGTTTAATGGAAACTTACCTGAAAAAAGGTTATTCCAAAGAATGGATTAATCAGCGACTTAAGAGCATCGAAATTCGCAAAGAACTTACCGATGAATGGGAAAACAGAGGAGTTCAAAAAGGTCTGGAATTTGCAATTCTTACTGATGAAATTACAAAAGCATGGAGTGGGTTTTCTACAAAGCAATACAAATCATATAAAAATCTGAAAAAAGAAAGCCTTCGTGATAATATGACCAATATAGAATTGGTTCTAAATATGTTAGCTGAAGCATCTACATCAGAAATTTCAAAAGATAAAAAGCCAAAAACATTTTTAGAAAATAAAAAAGTAGCCAAAAAAGGTGGTAATGTAGCAAAAGCTGCCCGAACACAATTAGAAAATACAACAGGCAAAAAAGTAATCTCTTCACAAAATGCAAAATCGTTAAAGCATAATCAGGAAAAAGAGATTGAAAAATAAGAGAATAATCATAACAATCAGCGAAAATCTGTGTCCAAAAAAATGAAAACAATCGGAATTATCCCCGCCCGTTACGCCTCAACAAGATTTCCCGGAAAACCTTTAGTTGAAATCAAAGGAAAACCAATGATTCAGCATGTTTACGAGCAAGCTTCAAAAGTGCTTGATTATGTTTATGTTGCTACAGATGATTCCAGAATAGAAAATGCAGTAAAAAAGTTCAACGGAAATGTTGTAATAACATCTGAAAATCACCAAAGCGGAACCGACAGATGTGCCGAAGCTCTTGAAAATATTCAGAAATCAACAAATAATAAATTCGACATAGTTCTTTGTATTCAGGGCGATGAACCCTTTATACAACCCGAACAAATCCAATTACTTGCAAATTCGTTTAACAATAAAAATGTTCAAATAGCAACATTAATTAAACAAATCTCAAGCGAAGAAGACATTCACAATCCGAATGTTGTAAAAGCCATAATAAATAAGCAAAATGAAGCAATTTATTTCAGTCGTTTCGCAATTCCATTTTTACGCAATAAAGATAATTTTTCAAAAACCATATATTATAAACATATTGGCATATATGGCTATAAATCAGAGGTTTTAAACGAAATTACAAAACTACCAATAGGAATGTTAGAAACTGCCGAATCGTTAGAACAACTTCGTTGGCTCGAAAACGGCTACAAAATTTTTACACAAAAAACTGAATTTGAAACAATTGCAATTGACACACCCGACGATTTGACCAAAATTAATCGTTGAGACGCATTTATTTAATAGATTTGCATTTCAAATCTTAAAATGTTTAAAAAAGCTTCTATATTATTCTTAATATTAAATATTCTATACCTAAGTTTTGGCTATTTCTTCGTTTTTAAAACAATTCAAAAATCAATAAAAAAAGAAATTAAGAGCATTTTAAAACAAGATTTATTAAAATTAGAGCCAGAAGTTTTTCGCTTTAAATCAGATATTTACACTAATCAGCCTGAAAATTTTAAATGGTACGACAATAATAAAGAATTTTTTTACTTCGATAAACTTTACGATATTGTTAAAACAGAAGTATCTGGAAACGAATTAATTATTTATGCAATAAACGATACTAAGGAGCAAATGTTAGTAAAAAACTTTAACTCCATAAATAATTATACTGGTACACAGCTTCCGTTAAAAGCAAAAATTCAAAACCTACTTTCGTTTTTACAATTAACTTATATTCAGTCTAAAAATACATTATATTTTTATTGTAATCAAAATATTTTAACATATTTCGACATTAAAAACCTTTACGAATTTCAATCATTATATAATTCGCACCATCCACCAAAAGGTTAAATTATTTTTCAATTCAACATTTTATTACTAAGATTATCAGTTTTATATTGATAATAAATTCAAAAGCTCGGTATTCTTTTGCAAAAAATTGATAATAAGCCATTTCAATTGCCACGTCCTTCAGGTCGTGGGCTTAATTAATATATGCAAATTCAGGGCTTTAGCCCTTTTATAAAAATGCAAGAGCAAAAAAATAGCAAACTATTGAAATTAATTGTATTAAATAATTTAAAAATTAAAATATATGAAACATATATATATTATAGCATTCTTACTGCTATATAAATTAACTTTAGCACAAACATTACATACTGATACAACTGTAATTACAATTAAAGAAGCTGTAATTTCAGCAAATAAAGCAGTAGAAACAAAAAAAACAGTATCGCAACAAATTCAAGTTATATCGGCAAAAGAAATTGAAAGCAATCAATCACAATCAACTGCCGACCTTATTGCAAATACAGGAAGCGTTTTTGTTCAAAAAAGCCAGATGGGAGGGGGGAGTCCTGTAATTCGTGGCTTTGAAGCTAGTCGAATTTTAATTGTTATTGACGGTGTAAAAATGAATAACTTAATATACAGAGCCGGACATTTGCAAAACATTGTAACTCTTGACAATGCAATACTCGACCGCACAGAAATCCTTTTTGGTCCTTCTTCTACAGTTTATGGAAGTGATGCTTTAGGTGGAGTTATACATCTTTATACCAAAAAACCACTTTTAGCTTCGGGCGACCAAAAAACTAATATTAAAGTCAATGCTTCATCACGATACGGAATCGTAAATAACGAAATGGCTGAACATATCGACTTTAACTTCGGAACTAAAAATTTTGGGTCATTAACTTCTTTCACTTATTCAAGTTTTGGCGATTTAAAAAGCGGAACAAATCAAAATCCTTTTTATACAACTGGTTACGGCGAAAGACCTTATTACGCTGAACGATTTAATGGAAAAGATTCATTAGTAAAAAATAGCGACCGTTATTTGCAAAAGCAAAGTGGCTACACACAATATGATATTTTGCAAAAATTCTTATATCAACAAAATGAACATCTTTCGCATGGCTTGAATATTCAATTTTCAAACTCATCTGATGTGCCTCGATATGATAGACTTACCGACCCAAAAGGAACAGGATTAAAATCTGCTGAATGGTATTATGGACCTCAAATCCGCCTTTTAACAGCTTATGATTTAAACCTTAAAAATCAAGAATCTTTATTTCAAGATATTCACTTTGGTATTAATTATCAAAGCGTTGAAGAAAGTCGTCATAACCGAAATTTTGGAAAAGATAATTTGGCACATCGAATCGAAAATGTAAATATTTTAGGTGCTGACCTTGATTTTCAGAAGCTAATTAAAAACCACAACATTAGATTTGGTTTAGATGCCCAATATAATACTTTGAAATCAACTGCAAACAGCGAAAATATTGTAACAGGAGAAAGCTCTCCTCTTGATACAAGATATCCTGATGGCGACAATTCAATGTTAAACATGGGAGCTTATATTTCTCATACATGGCAAATTAATGAGCAATTAACACTAAATGACGGAATTAGAGCTGGGTTTTCTTCTTTAAAATCGACCTTGATTGATACTTCTTTTTTTCATCTACCATATAATAGTATAAATCAAAGTACACCTGTTTACTCCGGTAGCATTGGTTTAATAAACTGTCCAACAGACGAGTGGAAATTATCTCTTTTGATTTCGACAGGTTTCAGAGTTCCAAATGTTGACGATATGAGCAAAATTTTTGAATCCTCACCAGGTTCTGTTATAGTGCCAAACTCTAATCTAAAACCTGAAAAAACAATAAATTATGAATTGGGTTTTACAAAAATATTTGAAGGTAAAACGTTGTGGGAGAATAATATTTATTACACACAATTTTTTGATGCAATTGTTTCTGATAAATTTCAATTTGAGGGCAAAGATTCAATTATGTATGATGGAACTTTAAGTCAGGTTTATGCAAATCAAAATAAAAAAGAAGCCTTTTTATATGGTGTTTCATCTAACTTAAAATCTCAGGCTGGAGAGCATTTTATTTTCTCATTAATGGCGAGTTATACTTATGGCAGAGTTAAAACTGATTCAACTGATGTACCATTAGATCATATTCCTCCATTTTTAGCACGTACAAAACTAACCTATAAAAACAAAAATTTCAGCTCCGATTTTTTTATTAACTATAATGGCTGGAAAAAACTTAAAGATTACAGCTTAGGTGGCGAAGATAACGAGCAATACGCTACACCCGATGGAATGCCAGCTTGGTTTACAGTTAACTTTAGAGCATCTTACAAACTTCAAAAATATATTACTTTACAAGCAGGAATTGATAATATTTTCGATACTCAATATCGATCTTTTGCAAGTGGTATTAATGCTCCAGGACGAAATGTATTTGCTTCATTAAAAATTAATTATTAGCTGTAGTTCTTGAATAAACTAATAAATGTTATAAAAACAGTTGGACATTTCGAGAGCCTCAGAGTTCAGCTGTTTTTTTCATTTTAAGCAAATTTTAATAATTCGTTTGATTTTTGCTAAAAATCAAGTACGTTTGTTATAATGATAAAAAATATAGCAAATATTATTTCCTTACTTTTTCATCCGTTACTTGGTCCTACTTATGGGATGTTATTTCTATTGAATTCAGGCTCTTACTTTTCATTTATTCCAAACGAGGCAAAACTAATTGTTTACTTGATTACATTTATCGGAACTTTTGTGTTGCCACTCACATTTATGCCATTTTTTCTTTATAAAAAGATTATTAAAAATATTACATTGAATGTTCGCAAAGAGAGGATTATCCCTTTACTTATTACTTCTCTTGCATTTTACTTTACATATTTCACAATTAGCCGATTACCAATTCCAACATTTATGAATAAGTTTTTTCTATATTCATCAATAATTGTTTTTGTCACACTTTTAATCACTTTTAAATGGAAAATAAGTACTCACTTAATTGGTCTTGGTAGTTTTACTGGCTTTGTTCTATATACTGGAATAAAATATGGTTTAGATATTTCTAATTTTCTAATTCTAGTATTTTTAATTAGTGGACTTACAGCCTCGGCAAGGCTTTATTTAAAAGCACACACAAATTTACAAGTTTACATTGGATTTCTGACAGGTTTATTCTCGTCTATAATTTTCTTTTGGCTACTATAAGTCTAAAAATTTGTAACCTACGCCCTTAATAGTTTTGATGTAATTATCTCCTATTTTCTCTCTTAATTTTCTGATATGAACATCAATAGTTCTATCTCCTACAATTACATTATCACCCCAAATTTTTTCAAGAATTTCTTCTCGGGTAAATACTCTACCTGGAATTGAGTTTAATAAAATTAAAAGTTCAAACTCTTTTCTTGGAAGGACAATTTCAGCATTATTTTTATATACCAAATATTTTTCTTTATCAATTATGATACTTGAGCCTACAATTTCAGAAGCAGATTCATCTGTGTCATCATTCTTTAAATCAACTCTTTTCAATAAAGCTTTAATTCTACTAACAAGTAATTTTGGCTTAATTGGTTTTGTAATATAATCATCAGCACCGGCATCGAATCCTGCAATTTGCGAATAATCCTCTCCTCGTGCAGTAAGAAATGAAATTATAGTATTGTCAAGCAACTTATTCTTTCTAAGCTCAATACAAGTTTCAATGCCATCAATTTCAGGCATCATTACATCCAAAAGAATCAAATTTGGAACAATTTTATCTGCTAATACTAAAGCATCTTTTCCATTACTACAAACTTCGACCAAAAAATTTTCTTTCTTAAGATTATAGCTTAAAAATTCAAGAATATCAGGCTCATCGTCAACGATTAATATTTTATACTGGCTCAATTTTTTTAATTTATTAACATGCTAAGATAATTTTTTTTTAATAAAAACTTGACATAAAAGAATTAATAACATATCTTTGTTTAGAATTAGTCTAAATAAACATAATAAATTTTAATATGGAAACTTTAACAAAAACAAAACACTCAGAAAGCACTGAATTAACTGGAAATTATCCATTTACCTTACCAAATCTAGAATATAGCTACGATGCACTAGAGCCATTTATTGATCGTCTTACAATGGAAATACATCATACAAAGCACCATGCAGCTTATGTAAATAATCTAAATAATGCTTTAAAAGGGATTGATGCAGAAAATAATTCATTAGGTGAAATTTTAGAACATGTATCTGAATATTCTCCAACTATCAGAAATAATGGTGGTGGTCATTATAACCATAGTTTATTTTGGAAACTTTTAAGTCCCTATAAAACAAAAATTTCTGACGAACTATTGAACGAAATCAATACCACATTTGGTACTTTTGAAAAATTTAAAGAAGAGTTTTCAGATGTAGCAATGAAACGTTTTGGAAGCGGTTGGGCATGGTTAATTGTTAATGATTCTGGAAAATTACAAATTATTTCAACTCCAAATCAAGATAATCCACTAATGAATGTTACAGCCGTTAAAGGTTATCCGCTACTATGTATTGATGTCTGGGAACATGCTTATTACTTAAACTATCAGAACAAAAGAAATGACTACATTATAGCATTTTTTAACATAATTAATTGGAAAGAAGTTGACGAAAGGTTTCGTAAATTCAAAAAATAATTACACCTTTGTATCATTATTTCGATCTGATGCTAGTCAGTAGAAATATGTTTAGCACCCTGTTTTAATGGTTTTTCAGGGTGCTTTTTTTTTACCCTAATTTAACTATCTTATTATTACTGATTTCTTAATCTTTGGCATAAGCAAAATGCCCGAATTTAATGGTTGCTTTGATTAAAAAAATAAAAAAAGCAAGCGATAAAGCTTGCTTTTTTCTATAATATTAATTTTAGAAAGCGTATTCTCCCAAAAATAGTTGCTTAGTTATTTATAAACCTTGTATTGATTCCTGAAATAATTGATTTATTATTTACACTTTCTATTATTGAAACCTCTCTTAAACTTCCTATTACTATATCACTATTTGTCCCTGAAAGTTTAGCATGAACTGAAAAAGTCGCAATATTACCTTTGTTGTCTTTTAAATTTACAAGCAAATTAACTATTCTTCCTTTAAGATGTAAATATTTATAAGCTTTCTCTAACTCTGATTTATCACAAACATAATCTTGTGCAGAAGTTCCAATTACATCTTCTCGTTTAATATTAAATATATCACTAATAGAGTGGCTTATTTCTAAAAGATTACCAGCTGAATCAATTTCAAAATATATATCAACTAAATTTTGGAATATTTTTTTATACTTTTCTCTATTTTGACCAAAAGCTTCACTATTTGCCTCATTTATTGACACTTCTTTACGAAGTTGCGAATTCATTTCCTGAAGTTTTAAGTTGTTTTCTTTATATTGCTTTAATAAGTCTTGATTATCATCAAAGATTAATTTTATTGCATAATATATATTTTCAATCTTATCACTATTCATTTTATCGAGTTGAATTGGTTGAGAGTATTTATCCCAAGCAACCTGACTTAACATTTTTAAAATTTCTTCTGTCTCTAGTTGTGACTGAGTTGTCATTCTATGAACTTTGTCTTGCAGAAGATTTATTAAGATTTCCTTATCTTTACTTTTAGAAGGTATTACTAATTTCGCATTATTTGAATAATTCATTCTATCTTTAACCATGAATGCAAAATGAAGTGCTTTTTCAAATTTATTTCTAATTACCCACGAATTAACACTTCTTCGATTTTTAAGTTTTAAAATAATTTCAGGAAATTTATTACTAACAAAAATATTTGTATTATTCAATTCCAAAGAAATATTTAATAAATCATTCAAATAATCAACCTCCTTAATTAATGATTTTGTACTAACCTTTGTAAAGTTAAAAATTTGATAAATAGAAGCCTTATTTAGACCTAATAGTCTAGTTATATGATTCTTGAGCTTAAATATAGAATCTAAACTACCTTTTGACAGATTACCCTTACACGAAATGTTAAAAATGTTATTATCAATAACATCAATACTACATGTAAAATTGTCTTCAAATGAAAAGCAAATCCAGTCAGGATTCTTAATTATTGAATATTCTTGATTATAAACTTCTATCGTTTCCTTATTTTGCCTCCAAAGTTCATTAAAATTGTTAATAGTATAGTTTCTCGAAAGTGAACCATTATTAATTTCTTCACAAATAATTTTTGCTCTAGTTTCAATGTCGGCATTAATAAGTGATAATCCAAAGTTAATTCCCTCTTGATTAGTTTTCTTTAAAATATTTATTATTTGCTTGTTTTCGATAAAACTAAAACCTGATCGAAGAGTTATTTGTTGCTGAAGTGAACAATTAGTATAAACAATTGATAATATTGTATTGTTTTCCTCTGATAAGTATTCTGAAATCAACAATCTGCTATCTCTACTTGCTTTTGGAAGATAAACAAAATCCCAAACCTCGAAATATTCTCTTTTGTTGAATCCAGCCTTTTCTGTAATTTTTTTTCTTAATTCAAACCCAAGCTTAATATCATCTATTGAAGCTGCTCCTTTAAAATCTAAAAATAAAAAACCTTCTTTAAAAGCTTTAATCTTAAAGTTGTAATTTTCAGAGCGATACTCATCTGCACAAATAAGTGTGTAATTCTTTTCTTGTTTTTCGGTTAACATCTTAGTTTTTTGTTTTTTGACGAACGATACTTAATAATTGACAAATATACGCAAAAACATGGTAAAGGTTTCGTTTTGCATGATTAAAATTTAAATATATTTTAATAAAATTTAATATCTCTTTAGAAATGACCTATTTATCTTTTCAAGAAAAAATGTAACTTTACGCCAAAATTTATTTTCCAGTTAATCAAATGAAGCAAAAGCTACTTTATATTTTCTTTTTTGCAGTTTCGAATTTATTTTCACAAGTTGACTCTGTTAATTTGATAAAATATTCAACTGATTATCGATTTAAAGACGGGATTTTTTTGACTTTTGAATATGTAAAGAGCAACTCTCCTATTCCTAAAACTAATATTCAATTTATTACCGAAAGTGATGATATAGATTATTATACGAAACTATTTAATCAAAAAAAAATAACTTATACAGATAATGGAAAAACAGTAGAGATTTCTTCTGAAAATGTTTGGGGTTTTAGCAAAAATGGTACATTATATATTCAATGGAACAATGAATTATTCAGAATTCCTTACATTGGGTCTATTTCGCACTTTATTGCAAATGTTACATTGTATAGAGACCGATTTCAAGATCCATTTATGTACGACCCATACTTTTCTTCATTTCCTCAACCAAGCTACTCCTCGAAAGAAACAAGGCAATTTTTGCTTGATTTTTCATCAGGACAAATAATTGAGTACAATGTTCAAAATGTTAGTGCGATTTTAATGCGTGATACTGAGCTTTTCGACGAATATAATTTATTAAAAAAAAGAAAAAAACGTCAATTAATGTTTTTATATATTAGAAGATTTAACGAAAGAAATCCGCTTTATTTCCCTAAAAATTAATTATTTGTAAATACTAAGTAGCGATTCTTCTTGTTTTTCCCAGCATAATTCTTTTGCAGCTTTTTGAAGATTTTGCTTCCATTCATTTTGTTTTTGAGCATCATTAAGCATGATTGTAATGATACTTGCAACATTTTCTATTTCACGAGACATAAGAACTTGCCCAATGTTATAATCCTGAACAATTTTCTTCATTTCTGGTAAATTTGAAACTAAAACCGGAAGTCCAGCTTGAATATAATCGAAAAGCTTATTTGGTAACGAATAATAATAATTCATATTTGAATCATCTTCTAACGAAATACCTAAATCGGCTGATTGTGTGTAGCTTGAAAGCTTTTCAAAAGGCACTTTTCCAATAAACGAAACCTTTTCAATAACTCCCTCACTATTTGCTAAGTTCTTTAAATATTGAGTAATGTCACCATCTCCAATTATAACAAAAATGGCATTATCAATAAACTTCATCGATTTAATAACAAGCTCAATACCTCTATCAATATTTAAAGCTCCTTGATAAATTATGATTTTTTTATCAGACTCAAAAATGTTTAACTGTTTTCTATTTTCAATATAATTTGGAAAATTCTTAATTACTTTAAAATCTGCATTATATTTTTTGTTTAGAATATCTGCTATTGATTCTGAAACGGTGTAAGTTCTTTTAAGTTTTGGAACAATAAATTGCTCTAACAACAACCATATTTTTTTTACGATTTTACGATTTTGTAGTTCAGGAACTTCAGTAAAATACTCATGCGAATCGTAAATAATTTTTTTACTACGAATTACTGAAACCATATAATTTGCCAACAATGTATCTAAATCGTTGGAAACTAATATGTCCGCTTTTTTAAAAAGTAAATAAAAGAAAAGTCTAATATTGTACTCAATATAAAAGAATGGCCCTTTGGTAAATAATAATGAAAATCTATGAGTTTTATAATTTCTATCTAAATCAAAACTATTCGGCAATTTACGACCTACCAAAGTAACTTCATAATTGTTATTAATCAATGTAGTTGCAACCTTATGAACTCTATTATCGGTTGACAAGTCGTTTATTACTGATAATATTACTTTTTGCAATGAATTATTTTTTACAAAACTATTTGATTTTTATTGTATTTCAAACAAACTTAAAAAATCAATTTTAATTGTTGCCATACAAAATTCATAACAAAAAGTTAAAGTATTTTTTTTATTCCTAAAATATTCTAAATTTGTTTTAAATAATTAATTTTTAACGAGTATGAGAGAAATTTTATTTTTAGCAATAATTTTAATTTTTGGGAATTTATATTCACAACGAAGAGTTTTGCCAATAAACGACAATTCAAATATTATTAACCTACCTGATTTGAATAAAAAAAATATTATGAGTCCTGCCATAACTACAAACTCAGCCAATTATACTCCAACGCAGTTAATACAGGATGTTTTAATAAATGGTTGTGTACAAGCTTCAAATATTACATATACAGGTGCTTCTGATGCAAGAGGCTTTTTTGATGCAAATGGTTCAAATTTTCCATTTTCAAGTGGAATTATTTTAGCGACTGGAAATATTACTACAGCCAGTGGACCTAATAGTTCTGGTTCTTCAGGAAATGATATTGCAAATATTACAGACTCAGATTTATATTCAATAATCAATATTGGCAACCCATATCCTCCTAGAACTGTTGAAGATGGGGCAAAACTAGAGTTTGATTTTATTCCATCTTCCGACACAATTGAGTTTAGATATATATTTGCTTCAGAAGAGTATAATGAATATGTCTGCTCTAATTTTAACGATGTTTTCGGTTTCTTCCTTTCTGGACCAGGTATAAATGGGACTTATTCAAATAATGCTATAAATATTGCTCAAGTCCCAGGTACAAATCTAGCTGTAAGTATTAATAACGTTAATAATGGCTCAGTTGGATCAAGTGGTTCGTCTTCTAATTGCACATCGGCACAATTAGCTAATTCGCAATATTATTATGACAATACTGGAGGTTCTGGACAAGCGATACAATATGATGGAAGAACTGTTCCATTAACCGCTAAAGCAATTGTGCAATCTTGCCAAACTTATCATATTAAATTAGTTATTGCCGATGTTAATGATGGGAGTTATGATTCTGGGGTTTTTATCGAAGCCGGCAGTTTCACTTCTGGAGGTCAGATAGCGATGAATAATTATAGCCAAGTAGGCGATGACAATAGTCTTTACGAAGGTTGTACAAATTATTATGTTTTTTCAAGAATTGACTCAACTGATTTAACAGATTCTGTTGAAGTATTACTATCGTATTCAGGAACTGCTACTCAAGGAGTTGACATAAGCATTTTTCCAACTTCATTCTGGATTCCTATTGGAGAAATATATGATACAATTTATTATGACGCTTTTTATGACGGAATACAGGATGGCGATGAAACAATAATACTTACATTACTTTCTGGTTGTCCATGCAATATGAATGCAATTACAGATACAATCAATATATATGACCTTGAAGGAATCAAAGGAGGGATTCAAAATGTTACAAATCAATTTTGTTCCCAAGCCGCACCCGATTCTATATTAATTTATGCTAACGTTTCTTTATCAAATCCAACTTATTATTGGAGTACTGGTGAAGTTTCTGATACAATATATGTAGATCCTATACCTGGCAAAACGTGGTATAATGTTACTATTTCAGATGTTTGTGGAAATTCAATTTATGACAGTATCCCAATTATTGTAGGAACTTTTTCAGGCATTAATATTGATGTTGTTCAACCTCAATGCAATAACGTTTGCAATGGCTCTATAAATGTTACAACAATTAGTGGCAACCCACCTTTTACATACGAATGGTATCCAAATGGAACATCAATTAATGGGTCTGCTATAAATTTATGTTCAGGAATTTATAAAGTAACAGTAACTGATTCTTTAGGATGTACACAGAAAGCTCCTACTTCAATTTTCTTAGAAAATCCTGTTATTTTGTCAACTTCATCATATATTGAAACAACTACAACTAAATATTGTGATGGTACTGGAATCAATATTACACTTAATACTGCTTCGCAAATTACAACATTACAATATTTATGGAATACATCTGAAACTACTTCAAGTATAGTTGTAAATCCTTCAAATGGAAATAATATTTATTGGGTTAATTTTCAAGATATTTGTGGAAATTCATTTACTGATAGTATTACATTGAAACTATCTGACATGTCGGTTCCTTCAGTTACAACAACCGATATTCTTTGTAATAACACATGTACAGGCTCTGTAAATGTAAGCCCAAATG
>Ga0154347_1247_pt1 | contig 13058 bp, 10 predicted proteins | sample RifGroA2_FD_115875 | JGI IMG/M metagenome (GOLD analysis project Ga0154347, IMG submission 115875) | Bacteroidetes bacterium GWA2_31_9
GAGCCTTGAATTACTATATCAATATCTTTCATATGGTGTGATTATAAAATATAAAGATACAATATATATTTTATATATCATATAGGATACCTATAGTTGCCCAAAAATGATTGGTCTGCGATTGTTTTATGATTTGTTCTTCATTAGCAACTATGTTTACACTTAAAGGCAGCTCGCCAATTTCTTCAATAATGCTATCTTTAAGAGTTGCAAATTTTTCTTTTTCATCGGCTAATTTAGCAAGTGAAACTTCTACAATATCTTTTTCGAAACGCATTGCTTTGAAGTCAACTCCTGAGATTGTTCTGAAAAGCGGTTTTACAAAACTTCTGAGAAATTCGATTTTATCGGGAGTAAATAAAGTATAAAAGTTCTCATCTTCTAATCGTTGCAGTTCGTGTCTTGCATCTAATATCACAACGGAATTTTTTGGAAGACTTTCAATTTGAATTTTTAGTTTTGAAATTTCTTTTGTTACAATCTCGCTTTCATTTTTTTCAATGGCTTTTTCAATTTTATCAAGTCGTAAGCCAAATAATCTAACAGGTAAGGGTATTTGAGGGTTTAATTCTTTGCCTTTTGGATTAAGTTTAAAATATTCGAAATTGTCCCAGCAATCTAAAATAAGAAAGGAATCTTTTTTGGTACACCATGGTTTAATTTTCTCTGGTTCGAGTAAACGAGTTCCTCTACCAATCATTTGCCAAAACTTTGTATAACTGTAAACAGGTTTTGCAAAAACAAGGTTAGTAATTTCTCTGATGTCGATTCCAGTGTCGAGCATATCGACACTAATTGCAACTCGTGGCATATCGCAATTTGTAAACTGGTCAAGTAAACCACCTTTGCCATATACACGAGGGTCGTCGCTTACAATTACTTTAGCAAGTTCGCCTTTATATTCGGGATATAGTGAATCGAAAATTTCCTCCATTCGTCGTGCATGGGCTTTACTAATGCAAAAGAAAATTGTTTTGCCTGGAAGTACACCATTTGCATCTTTAATGGATTCCTCCATAAATTCTCTAATTATCAATGCATTTGTTCCACGATTGATAACTGTTTTTTCAATTTCAGTTCCTTCGTAGTTTATTTCTTCTATTTCTTTTCCTTCGAGAATTAATTTTTGTTGGTCTTCGAGTGAAATTGTCCGTTTGCTTATTCCTTCTTCCTGAAACTTTGTTTTGATTTTCATTACCTGAAAATCGCTTAAATAAGGAGGAATATGATTTACAGCTTCTTCGTAAGAATATGCAAAAGTCGGAACTCCGTCTTCACACTCAAATAAGCCAAAAGTATTGTGGTCAATTATATTTGTTGGAGTGGCTGTTAAACCTAATGTAATAGTACTGAAATAGTCAAGTATTTCTTTATATGTATTGTAAATACTTCGGTGACTTTCATCAACTACAATCAAATCAAAAAAATGAGGAGAAAGTGTATTTACTTCGTCCCTTATAATGTTTAACATAGTTGGATATGTTGAAACATAAATTCTTCTGTCCGAGGCAATTGTTTTTTCACCTTGTTTAGGCCAACGAGGCTCATTTGTTAAGTATTCTTTGAAAGCATCAAGTGTTTGATTTTGCAGTGCAATTCTATCAACCAGAAATAAAATACGCTCTGCCCATCCGGCTCTCATTAATGCGTCAACTATTGCAATACAAGTTCTTGTTTTACCTGTACCAGTTGCCATAACCAATAAAAACTTGCGTCTTCGTCTTTCAATGGCTTCCATAACTGCACGAATAGAACGGATTTGATAATCACGTCCTGCAATTTTTGTATTGATAAGTTCGCTTGTTAAACTTTTTCGAGCTTTACGAATGTATAAATATCGTTCAAGGTCGTCAATTGTCGGAAATCCATAAACTTTTTTTGGTGGATAATTATCTAAATCCCAAAAATAAATATCGTGTCCGTTTGTATAAAAGCAGAAAGGGAGTTGACCTCCATGTTCTTTTTGAATATAATTGCAATATTGTTTTGCCTGCTCTCTTCCAATTGCAGCATCAACATAAGTTTTTTTTGCTTCTACAACAGCCAGAGGCTTACCATCTTTGCCAAGTAAAACATAATCGCTGTATTGATGACCTGCATAAGGAGTTTGTGGTTCTTGTACGATATTTGAATCAACGATAATATCAAATTCTTCGATAACCTGAGTACGGTCAGTAACATCCCAACCTGCTTTTTTCAAGCGTTTATCGATGATTTCTTTGCGTGTCAGTTTTTCGTTTTTCAAAATTTTGAATATTATTTTCCCAAATGTAATAAAATGATAGAATTTGAGTAATATTTATTATACAATTTCAATCTTTTTTACTTTTACATTATATCCCAAAAACATCAATTCATTAGCAGTCAATCTAAAATTAATCAGAAATCTGCCTGAAATTTTCATAACCCAAAAATGCACGTAGCTCAATTGTTAGGTTTCTTTCGGTATCTTTTTGTTCTACAAGGAAAAAATCTGTACCAAAAAGGATACGTTCGGCGAGTTTTTTTCGTTTATTGTTATCTTCTGTTGTATCGTTTTGTGAGTAGTCGAAATTTTTTGGGTCGGTGTAATGTGTTGTGAAATCTCGTTTGGCTTTTTCGTCGAATCGCTCACCTGTAATCGGGTGTATGCGTTCGACTTCTTTTATTTCGGCTCGGTTGTAAATTACTCCTTTGCAACAGTGTGTAATTATTGGAATGTTGTTTTCGATTGCAAATTTATAAACTTCGTGTAGCCTAATATCGAAGGGATAAAAGCCCAGTGCAGGATATAGTTTTATGCCCTGAAAATGATGTTGGGTAATGTATTTTTTAACCGTTTGGGTTAGGCTTAAATTTCTGGGGTCGGCACAAACAAATGGGAAAATAATATTTCCGTATTTTTTCTTTAGGTCTGCAAGGTCTTCTAATTGTTTTTCAAAGGATATTTTGGGATTTCCGGCAGCCATGTGTTCCATGTCCATACTCAGAACTACGAATTTTGTATCTTTTGGATAAAAGCTTTTGAGATTTCTAAATACTTCTTCTTGTGTTTTTAAGTCCATCAGTGTCAGTAATGAAGCGTAGCGGTCGAGGAAGTCGTTACGGCATGTGACCCCGATGGGTGGGGTGACGTAAATCGGAGTATTTTTAAAATAATGTTCGTTCTATATTTAATAAGGTTAATAAGGTTGGTCATTAGCTGGCAAATATTTCTACTAAGGTTAAATTATTAAATATAAGGTATTTAAAAAACTTATTGATTATTTAAAACCTTAGTAGAAATATAAATTCCCTCAAAAACAAACCTTATTACCTTATTCATTAAAATAAAATAGAACGAAAGCAAAAAAAAAGTATATGTGATTTACGTCACCCCACCCGATGGGTCAAACACTCTTTTATTGGCGGTTTGGTATATATGCTATTCGTTTCTTTTCCAAAAAATTTTCCTAATTGATTATGGGGGAAGTTATTTTGAAAATCTTACTTATTATTAGTTGCTTTTAAAGTTTTTTATCTTAATTTGTATTCAATAAATTTTACAATATATGAAAGCAATACAAGATTACTACCCAGACCACTTTAGCCACTGTTATGGTTGTGGAAGATTAAACGAACATGGTCATCAAATAAAAACTACTTGGGATGGTGACGAAACGGTTACACGATTTGTTCCAAAATCATATCATACTGCGATTCCGGGCTTTGTGTATGGCGGATTGCTTGCTTCATTAATAGATTGTCATGGAACTGGTTCTGCTGCATTAGCTTTAGCTAAATCACAAAATATTGTGTTATCAGACAATAACGCACCTCGTTGTGTTACAGCATCATTAAAAGTTGATTATAAAAGACCAACTCCAATTGATGGAACTCTGGAAATCAGAGGAATTATAAAAGAACTAAAAGGCAAAAAAGTAGTTGTTGAGGCAAAACTATTTGCAAATGGTGAACTTTGTGTGACTGGAGAAATTGTTGCTATTCAGGTTCCAGATAATTTTGGATTGAAAATGGGAAAATAAGCCTAAAGTTTATTGTTCATTAATTTACCCGAATTATAAAGTTCAATAAGAGCTTCGCTTCGGAGTGCTTCACTTAAAAGATTTAGGTGATGTTCGTTGTGTAAATCTGTTCCTGCAAATTCAATTAAATTATTCTTAATTAATTTTTCTGCAATTTTCTTTACAGGAATTGAATATTCTCCAACTAAAGAATTAATATTCACTTGGAAATATACATCTCTGTCTTTTAGCGATTTGTAGAAATCAAAATTATTATGCCAATAAATATATCTTTCGGGATGTGCAAGAATTGTCTTGTAACCACTTGATTGTAATTGAAATATTATACTTTCAATACCCTGTGGTGGACTGAAATATGAAAATTCAAACAAAACATAATTACCTGGGATGGTAAGAAGTTTTTCATTTGCAATTTTTTCAATTATAGTAAAATCAGTGTAATACTCAGCAGCAGCATGTAGTTCAATTGGCATTTCTATATTGTCAACAGCAGATTTCAATGTTGCCAAACCACTATTTATGATTTCAGGAGTATTCCTGTAATGGTCGGGCATTATGTGAGGTGTTGTAATAATTTTTCGGAAACCTAATTTGTATAATCCCGAAAGTAAAATAAGAGATTCTGTTAACGTTTTAGAACCATCATCAATACCAGGAACTAAATGCGAGTGCATATCAGTTCCCAGAAAAGAATAATCGGGAAGTGGATCTGGTTTTTTACTTTTGAAAATATTGAATATTGACATTTATCTTTTCACGTATTGTTTGTCGTAGTATTTTTCGTAATCGCCCGAAACTATATTTGTTAACCATACATCATTTTTCAAATACCATTCTACTGTTTTTCTAAGTCCTTCTTCAAATTGAAGTGATGGTTTCCATCCAAGTTCTTTTTGAATTTTTGAAGAATCAATTGCATAACGTAAATCGTGTCCTGCACGGTCTTTTACAAATGTTATCAACTTTTCGGAAGTTCCTTTTTCTCTTCCAAGTTGCAAATCCATTTCTTTACAAAGTTGGTATATCAAATCAATGTTTTTCCACTCGTTATTTCCGCCAATATTGTATGTTTCGCCAACAATTCCATTATGAAAAATTAAATCAATAGCATTTGCATGGTCTTCAACAAAAAGCCAATCTCTGATGTTTTCGCCTTTGCCATAAACCGGAACAGCTTTGTTATTTTTTATATTATTTATTGCAAGTGGAATTAATTTTTCGGGAAATTGATTTGGACCATAGTTGTTTGAACAATTGCTAATTACAACAGGCATTTTATAGGTATGATGATATGCTCTTACTAAATGGTCAGAACTTGCTTTTGACGCAGAATATGGGCTTCGAGGATCGTAAGATGTTTCCTCAACAAACATTCCTTCTTCGCTTAAAGAACCGTAAACTTCGTCAGTAGAAATGTGATAAAAAAGATTGTTTGTTGTTCGTTGTTCGTTGTTCGTTGTTAGCCAAGTTTTTCGAGCTGCATTTAGCAAGTTTACTGTTCCAATTATATTAGTATTAATAAATGCCATTGGGTCGGAAATTGATCTGTCAACATGCGATTCGGCAGCAAGATGTATAACTCCCGAAAATTGATATTTATCGAATAATTCATCAATTGCTTTGCTATCACAAATATCGGCTTTTTCAAAAATATAATTTGGCTTTTTATCAATATCCTTTAAATTTTCGAGATTTCCGGCATAAGTCAGTTTATCCAAATTAACAATTGTATATTCAGGATATTTATTTACAAATAATCTTACAACATGAGAGCCAATAAATCCGGCACCGCCTGTAATTAGAATGTTTTTTTTCATAAAAATTTACTTAAATAACTTAACAATGTCATTTCCATTTGCAAATACTAAAAGAGCTAAAAGTAATACCATTCCTGATATTTGAGCATATTCCAGAAATTTATCGCTTGGTTTGCGGCGAGTTACAATTTCATAAAGCAAAAACAAAACGTGTCCGCCATCAAGTGCAGGAATAGGAAGTACATTCATAATTGCAAGAATTATTGATAAGAATGCAGTCATCGACCAAAATGCCTGCCAATCCCAAGTTGCTGGAAAAATTTTACCAATAGTAATAAATCCTCCTAAATGCTCATAAGCTTTTACTTCAGGTTGAAATAGTAGCTTTAGCTGCTTTACGTAACTTCCAAGTGCCTCGGTTCCTTTTGTTATACCTGCAGGAATTGCTGCAAAAAATCCGTAATCAATAGACTTTAATTCAAAAAAACTTGATGGTGTTTGTAAAGGAAAAACTCCAAAAATTCCTTCTTCAGGAACTTTAAAAGGCATTTCCTTATTTGCACCATTTCTGATAATTGTAATTGTAACTTCTTGATTTTTATTTTGTTTTAGCTTTTCTTTTACTTGGTCGAAATATTCAGTAGTTTCACCATTGAAAGCAATAATTTTGTCGCCTTTTAAAAATCCTGCAGAAAAAGCAGCACTTTCTGAAGGAATATCTTCAAAAATAAATGGAATTCGAGGACTAATAAAAATTGGATTATTCAGAATTTTAGAAATAAAATCACTAGGGATTGGAATGTTTACTTTTTCGTTATTACGCTCAACAACAATGTTTTTGGCATTATTAACAACAATGTCGTGAGTAATTTTATTAAAATTTTCAACTTTGTTTCCATCAACAGTTAAAATTTTATCGCCATTTTGTAATCCAATTGACATAGCAGTTGAGTCGCACATAATACCAAATTTGGCATTTTCGGTAGGCAAATAGCTTTCGCCCCAAGCAAATAAAATGAAGATATAAATTACATAAGCTAAAACGAAGTTTACCATAACTCCACCAAGCATAATCAAAAGTCTTTGCCATGTTGATTTTGCTCTGAATTCGTGTGGTTGAGCAGGTTGTTTCATTTGCTCTTTGTCCATCGACTCGTCAATCATTCCCGATATTTTTACATATCCACCAAGAGGAAGCCAGCCAATGCCATATTCTGTGTCGCCTTTTTTAAATTTGAATAATGAGAACCATGGATCAAAGAAAAGGTAAAATTTTTCAACTCGTGTTTTAAAAAGTTTTGCAAAAGCAAAGTGTCCGAGCTCGTGTAATATTACCAGAATTGAGATACTTAATATGAATTGTGTTGTTTTTACTAATATTTCCATTTTGTGATTTAGAATTTAAAAATTTAGAGATTTATTGATTTTTTATTGCAATTAAGGCACAAAGAGTTATTATTTTTTTTTACCACAAAGGCACAAAGTTACACGAAAAATAACTTTTTGATAATATTTTCTTTATTCTCCTTAGAGTTTTAGCGACTTTGTGGTTACGTATCATTTTGATTCAATTAGGCTTAATGTTAATTTTCTTGATAAATTATCAGTAAGTATATAATCGTCAAGCGAAGGTTTTTGAATAAATGTTGATTTTTCCATTACTGACTCTATTATATCAGACATTTCGTAAAAACCTAATTGATTGTTTAAATATGCATTAACTACAATTTCGTTTGCTGCATTCATTATACAAGGCATATTACCGCCAGTTTTTAGTGCTTCAAATGCGAGTGCAAGGTTACGAAATTTTTTTGTATCGGGTTGCATAAAAGTAAACATTGGATAATTTGCAAAATCAAGTCGCTTAAAATCAGACTTTAGTCTTGTTGGATATGAAAGTGCATATTGTATCGGAAGCTTCATATCGGGTAGTCCCATTTGAGCTTTTATAGAGCCGTCTTCAAATTGAACCATTGAATGAATAATCGACTGTGGATGAATTACAACATCTATTTGCTCGGGTTTTAGACTGAAAAGCCATTTTGCTTCAATAGCTTCTAGCCCTTTATTCATCATGGTTGCAGAATCAATTGTGATTTTATTTCCCATGTTCCAGTTTGGGTGCTTTAAAGCTTCTGATTTTTTTGCATTTTTTATAAATTCGTAATCTTTTTCTAAAAATGGACCTCCAGAAGCTGTTAAATAAATTTTTTCAATTTTATTATTGTATTCTCCTGATATACATTGAAATATGGCTGAATGTTCGGAGTCAACTGGAATAATTATAGATTTATTTTCAATTGCAAGTTTTGTGATTAATTCTCCGGCAACAACAAGTGTTTCTTTATTGGCAAGTGCAATTATTTTACTCGATTTTATGGCATTAATTGTAGGAATAAGACCCGAAAAGCCAACCATTGCAGTCAATACAATATCAATTGTGTCGGATTCAACTATTTGAGCAATAGATTTTTCGCCTGCAAAAACCTTAATATCTGTTTTGATTAAAGCCTCTTTTACTTCTGAATATTTTGATTCATCGGCAATAACTACAGAGTTTGGATTATAAATTAGAGCTTGTTTAATTAATAATTCTGAATTGTGGTTAGCTGTTAAAACTTCAACTTCGAATAAATCCTGATGGCTTTCAATTACTTCAAGAGCCTGAATTCCGATAGAACCTGTTGAACCTAGTATTGCTATGCGTTTTTTCAATTGAAATTTATTAAAAGATAAATTTTGAATGAAGAAATATAAATGTAGAATTTAGAATACTAAATGCAGAATGTAGATTGGACTGAATTAGTCGTTTTATATTATAATATTTGTTTTTCATTTTTTTGAAAGAATATTACTTTCTACAGTTTTTATACTTTTTGAAAAAATAGAAATTAACTCGCTACACTCTTTCAAATCGGGTTCAAGCTCCAGTGGATTTGCAAAAAGTGGTTTTAATATAATTATTTTCAGACATATTCTTGTTTCTCGTAATTCTTTTAATATTATTTTCATTTTGTGTGCAAAATCGACTTTTGATTCTGCTGCTTGTGCTTCACCATAATTTAATGCTGGAGATGAGCCACTTCTAACAAGTTGTCCCGAAATATGATTTCCTGCTTTATTATTTGGTAATTTTTCTGAAATTTCCATCATTCTAATAGCAAATTTTATGAGTCTATCTTCTAAATCAAACTTCCTGTTTTGTTCCATCTTCTTCTTTTTTATATCTACATTCTATATTCAAAATTTTACATTCTACATTTTTAAGGTTAAACAATTTTTGGAAAACACACTAACTTAATTACTGATTAAACGAAATAAAATCCTCAGGATTAAGCGGTTTGCCATTGTACCAAAGTTCAAAATGAAGATGTGGGCCGGTTGTTTGTTCGCCCGAATTGCCATAAATCGCAATTGGTTCACCAATTTTTACTTTTTGACCTTCTTTTTTAAGAATTTCTGATACATGTTTGTAAATTGAAACTAAATTATTTTTGTGTTGAATTTGAATAACATAGCCTGTTTCAAAAGTCCATGAAGCTAAAATTACAGTTCCATCAAGAACAGCGAAAACAGAAACATTTGGTTTTGCAACTATATCTGTTCCAAAATGATTTTCTACAGAGTTAAAAGTATTGGTAATCATTCCTTTGATAGGAGGGAAAAATAAAATTTTGTTTATTTGAACAAAGTCGTTTTCAAATGTATTTGTAACATTTGTTACATTATATTTTTCTTCTTCTTCAACGGAAGCTCTAAAAGAAGAGTCCTCTTTTGAATTTGTAAACTTAATTTCTGATATTTTTACTGTTGTATCTTTTTTAGTAATTCTTATTTCTGGTTCTTTTCCATCAATAATACTACGAATATTTGAAAGATATTTATCTCTGGAGTCTAATTCTGCTTCTAACGAATCAATTCTAATAGAATTCATTATCATATTTCCACGCATTTTGTCGGTTGGATAGCCAGGAATATACTGTCTGAGAGGTGTAAATGCAATAATTATAGTAGTCAAAATAACAAGTAGAACTGAAAGTATTCCAACCATAGAAAACACATTAAGCCTTGATAATCGAATCGACCAAAGCTCCTCATAAGTTAATTCATTATAAATGATTAACTTATATTTGTGTTTTAATCGTTTAATTAATTTTTTTTTGGGTTTGGCTTCAACCATATTTTAATGTTAATCAAGGCAAAAATAGTTAATTATAATAAATCGACTATTATATTTATATTTATTTATAGATTTAGTTTGTTGTAAATGGTTTTAATTTAAAAATAAATTTAATCAAATTTTATTACTCATTAATCTTATTTGTAAAACAAACAATCATAGGCTTATTTGAAAAAATAATCAAAATACTGATATATATCAGAAACCTTTTTCTTGGTTTTAGAGTCATTTAGGCATATATTTGCTGAATTAGAATATGATTAAATTTTAATTTAAAAAAAACAAACCTTTCTGAATAGTTATCGTAAAAAATATTCTAGTAAAAAAAGTTAAATGAGATTATTTATTTTTATAGAGATTATTATTTTAAGTTTTGTAGTTTCATTAAAACTTTCTTCACAAAGTGTTGCAAACTATGCTGTTGCAAGAAGCACAGGGAATACTTATAATTCTATAATTCCAACAGGTACAGCTTTTAGTTCATGGAGACGAACCGGAGCATATAATTACGACGATAATAGAAGCTATTCTCAAGAAATAGGTTTTGATTTTTGGTACAATGGAACACGATATACTACTTTTTGTGTTTCTACAAATGGTTTTATTGATTTTTCATCAAGCACGGCAAATGGTTTTGATGGAACATCTTATTCTTATACAAATAGTCAGTTTACAGGAACTTCAGGAACATTAACAGCATTAGCTCCAATTTATGATGATATGACTACAAAAGCAGGAAGCGATCCTCTCGGCACATCTATTAAATATGAATTATCAGGCTCTGCTCCAAGTAGATGTTTAACAGTTGAGTGGAAAAATATGGCTGTTTATGGAAATACTACTCCAAACCTTAATTTCCAAGTTCGACTTTATGAAACATCAGGTATAATTGAATTTGAATACGATACTATGAATACTGGAACAAATTCTTTTTCATATACCTGTGGAATAAATGCCTCTACAATGAGCTCAACACCCACAGCAGCTCAGCTTTTAACTCAACAAACTGTTAACACTGCAACATTTAATAATACCGTTAAAAATAACTTGGTTGCTCTACCTACCCAAGGGTCGAAATTAACATTTACACCACTTACTCCTACCGAACCAAGTGGAACATTATCTTTTACAGGAATTTCATCAACAGGAATGACTTTGAATTGGACAAACTGGGCAACGAACGAAGTCGGTTATGCCATATATTCATCTACTGATGGAACTAATTATACATTTAATTCACAAGCAGCAGCAAACTCAACATCAAGAGCTATAAGTTCACTATTACCAGGAACTACATATTATTGGAAAGTATATGCAGTTACAGAAGGTCGCTTGAGTTCAGCACTTTCTGGTTCACAAGCTACAAGTGCTCCCGGCACAAAAACAAGTACAGGAACAGGGAGTTGGGGAACTGCTGGAACATGGACTCCTTCTGGCATACCAACATCGACCGATAATGTTATCATTGCAGATGGTCATTCAGTTACTATAAATTCAAATGCAACATGTTATAATTTAACAGTAGGTCAAGGAACAAGTGGAGTTTTAAAAATAGGAAATAATACAACCGTTAGAAATGTTACTGTTACAGGAAATGTTATTATTAATTCTGGTGCATCATTAATTACAAACACTGCCTCAAATGCTACTCACACATTTACAATAAGCGGTGAATCTGTTTCAAATAGCGGAACATTTAATATGGCTTCCGATGCAGGTAGCTTATGCAACCTTACATTTAGCAAAAATGGAAATGTTACTATATCTGGTTCTGGCTCAATAACTAAATTTAACAGAATAACTCAAAATCTAGGAACTTCTATTTCTAATGTTTTAGATATTACAACTTCAAATTTTCAAACAAATGTTACAAATTTTTTAACACTAACAAATGGAACATTCAAACTATCAACAACTTCTACAGGAACATTTGTACCATTTACTGGAGCAACTACGCTAACATCTACTAAAGGACTTTATGTTAATTGCCCTAATGCTACAGTACAAGCACAAGCAAGCCTTACACTATACGGAAATTTAACGGTTGAAGCAGGAACCCTACAAATTGGGAATGCCTCTGACGAAAATTTAATTTCAGGTGGTGGGCAAATTACAGTTTCAGGAGGTAATTTAGAAATTGCAGGAAGACTGGATAGATTTGACATAAATACTCTCTCAAAACTAAATATCTCATCTGGAACAATTGTATTACCAACTTATGGTTCAACATCAACTACTATAGCTCCTTTTGAAATGTCCGTTACTGGCTCAGTTTTTACAATGTCAGGCGGAACTATTATTTTACGCCGTGAAGGCGGAACTGGTGCAAATGACCTAGGTTTGGTCGCTTCAGACGGAACTCTGGATGTTACAGGTGGAACCTTACAAATTGGAGATGCTTCAACTCCTGCTTCTCAAGTTATTTCAATCAATTCATTAGTTTCTTTTGCCAATTTAACAGTTAATAGTACTAATGCTACAGCAAAACTCGCAAATAATCTTACCGTTTTTAACGACTTTACAATATCATCAGGAACATTTAACGGAAATACTTTTAATTTATCAGTTGGAAGAAATTGGAACAACTCAGGAACTTTTACAACAGGAACTGGCACTATAACATTTAATGGAACCGGAACGCAAAACGTTACTAAATCGGGAGGTGAAACATTTTATAATCTAACAATTAACAATTCGTCTGGCTCTGTTGTTTTGGTTAATAATGCCACAGTTAACAATACTCTTACTCTTAGTGCAGGAAATATTGATTGTGGCTCAAACACAATTACACTAGGAACTGGAACAGGAGCAACAGGAACATTAACATATACTTCGGGCAATATTATTGGAAAATTTAAAAGATGGATAAATTCAACAGGAAGTCCAATAATTTTTCCATTAGGAACAACATCTTACAGCAGAAGTTCTTCAATTACATTTACCGCCCTTACAGGAGGTACATTACTTGCCGAATTTATTTCGTCAAATCCTGGTTCAAGTGGATTACCATTAGACGATGGAGGTTTTAGTATTGATGCTCAATTTACAGAAGGATACTGGGATTTTGCATCTGCAGATGGTCTAACAAGTACAAATTTCGATATAGAACTAACAGGC
>Ga0154347_1245_pt1 | contig 13007 bp, 10 predicted proteins | sample RifGroA2_FD_115875 | JGI IMG/M metagenome (GOLD analysis project Ga0154347, IMG submission 115875) | Bacteroidetes bacterium GWA2_31_9
ATTATTTTTAGGTTAATTGAAGTGGGTTTGAAATCTCCGTACTTTTATTCTGCGAGAGGTAAGGAATTCTGAAATTACGATTTAGTTATATGGATTGTAAGTTAACCGATAAATTCACGACGCTCTTAATAAATAATTGAAAGATGAAAAAGAGGATTATACTGCGTAGCAACTAAAAACGTCAAACTGCAAACCACAAACTGAGTTTATTTTTTCAAAACAATCCGAATTGTTGTTCCTTTTCCTGATTCAGAATTTTTTACGAAAATTTTTCCGTTGTGATATTGTTCTATGATTCTTTTCGATAGCGACAAGCCTAAGCCCCAACCACGTTTTTTTGTAGTAAATCCGGGATTAAAAATTGTTTTATATTTTGATTTTTGAATTCCTTTTCCAGAGTCGCTAACATCAATATACAAAACCTGCGAACTGTCTTTAATTTCAACATCAATTTTGCCTTCACCATTCATGGCATCAATTGAGTTTTTAATCAAATTTTCAACTACCCAATCGAAAAGAGGAATATTAACAGGAACTAAAATTTCATCCGATTTAGAAAAATTTGTTGTAAACTCAACTCTTGTAGAAGCTCTCGATTTCATGTAATTAAGCGACATGTGCAAGGCATCGCAAATATTTTCTTTTTTAAGTACAGGAGCAGAGCCAATTTTTGAAAATCTTTCTGTTATTGTTTCAAGGCGTTTTACATCTTTATCGACTTCTGTAATTATTTCCTTGTCGAATTCTTTAAGTTTCAGCAATTCTATCCAAGCAAGAAGCGATGAAATTGGAGTTCCAAGCTGATGTGCTGTTTCTTTCGACATTCCAACCCAAACCTGATTTTGCTCGGCTCGGCGTGATGCACTAAAGGCGAAATATGCAACCAAAATAAATATGAATATTACAGCTAATTGAATAAACGGATAATAAAAAAGTTGTGTTAGAATCGACGAATCTTTGTAATAAATGTATTGTTTGATATTGTTTGAAATAATAATCTCAATCGGCTCGTTTTGTTTTTTCATAGTTTCGAGCTGATGTTGCATATATTCTTTATCGTTTATCTTAGTAGAATCAACGTTTCTGGAATAAATAATGTTATTTTGTTCGTCGGCAAGTATTACAGGAACAGTTTCGTTATTTCTAATTACTTCAAAAACAAAGCTTAAGTCGGCATCTGGATTTTCATTATTTGCCATGTGCTTCATTCCTTCAGCCCATAATTCAATTTTTTTTCGTTCTTCTTTCGAAAGTTCGTTAATTAATTTATTGGTGTACCAAAGCGAACTAATCCCTATTAACGTAGCTATCAGTAGTAATGCGAATTTCCAATATTGCTTTTTGCTGTAAATGTTCATTCAATCAAATTTGATGTAAGACGAAAGAAAAGATAAAAGGTAAATGTTAAAAACTCAATGCTCTAATTTTAATACTTTAAAACTCATTAACTCCTTAATCACAAAGAATTATAGCGTATATAATTCTCTGTAATTTAAAGAAAAGCCACAAATTTACTTAGTTTTACGAATAAAAGAATGTTAATCGTCATCAAAATTAACTTTGTCGGGATTTTCTTCATCCCATTTGATGTTAACCTTTTGATTGTTGAAGTCAATTTTTTTGTCTTCTTTGGTTTTGTTAATCAGCGAAGTATCGTTTTTAAACAAGCCAAATTCTTCTTTCAAGATTTGTTTAATTGTTTGTTTTTCGGTCTTAATATTTTGCTTAATATTTTCTTTCACCGATTTTGTATCGTAACTGATTTTATAATTATCGGGATTGCCCTTTATAATCAAATAAATACTTGTTTTTCCAAGCCCATCGTCTTCTACATAAGAAAATTCGTCGTTTTCTTTTTTTGCTTTTTTCGCATTTTTTGCCAATAATTCCGATAGCAAAACCTTAACTCTGTATGTAAATTCGTTGTCGAAATTGTGAGTGCCAGAAGCCTGAATATTAAATGCAGTTGAATTTATGTCCATCAAAGGAATTGTAACAATGCGGTCTTTTATTATAATTTCATTTTTCAAAGTTGAAAACTTAACATGCTTTAATTCTGAAACTTCAATGTATGAAGAAAGCTTTGTCATTGGCTCAAAATCAATTAATTCGCCATTTGTAATTTCTAATTTGCTATCGCAAAGTACAGATTCTGGAATAATATTTAGATTTTTGTCCCAAGTTGAAGAGTAATCAACTGCTGCTGAAATTTTTCCATTAAGGTTTTTATCCAAAATAAAGCTTTGTCCGAAATTGTCGAATGTGTAAAATAATTTCTTTACATCAATTTTTTGAAGATTTGCAGAACATTGAAAATGAAGCGAACCATTTTCTTTTAATTCTATGGCTGCATCTCCATTAACATTGCCTTGCATTGTAGAGAACAAAACGTTTTGCGCAACAAGCTTTGACCCTTCGCTATAAATTGCACCACTTAATTGATTTGCAACAAACTTATCGTAAGTAAAGTTTTTGACATTAATATCAAGATTGAAGGCTATATCTTTTGGCAAAATGGCTTGCTCACTCGACGATTCGCTGGAATGAATAAATTCGTCTAAAATAAAATTTTCGGAACTTAATTTACCGTTCATTTTAAGATTTTGATTCTCTAACAAAATGTAATTCAGAATGTTCTTCAAATTTCCTTGAAATGCAAAGTCATTTTTCCCAATCATAAAATTCAGGCTTTCAATACTAAGATTATTTTTAACAAAATTGCCTTTGCCATAAAAATTTGTAAAATCGTAATTGCTACTTTTAAGCTTTAAATTCATATTTGACAACTCAATATCTCCTTCGAGTTGAGAATTTTGAATATCTTTTTCGCTAATATTTTTGAAATCGGTAAATTTTCCAGAATACTTTAATAGAACTTTCGCATTTCCATTAATTTTCTCGACCGAATCGATAGGAAAAAAGTTATTAATTTCGGCTAAATCGAGATTTGTATTTAGAGCTAATTGTATTAAAGGATTTAGGAAATTGTTAATTATTAAATTTCCACTAAACTCTGACTTTCCAAGTGCCGATTTCAGATTTTCAAATTTAATGAATGATGTGGCAGACGAATGTTTGTCGCCATTTGAAAATAAGCCAGTTAGAGAAATATTATTGAGTTCGAGATTGCTCTTTTTGTTTTTGACATTTCCGTTTTCGACCCCAAATTTAACATCAATTTTTGGATTTTTATATTTTGATAATTCGCCTTTTAACACACAGTCGAAATAGAACCTTCCGCTACTTTCGTAATCATCAATGTTTTTGGTGTATTGGTCGGGCAAAAGCGAAAGAAATGTTTTAATATTTAGGTCTTTCCCTTTGAAATTTAAGTCAAATTCGGTTTTTTCGTTGTTGTTGATTGTTCCAGCAATATCCAATCGCATTCCTGCAATATTTAACTTTCCTCGATTAATCGAATATGTATCTTTAATAACCTTCATTTCAACGTCTGTAGTCACTTCTCGTTCAGAAATATAGACGATATTATCAATCGCAAATCTTTTTATATATGCAGTAAAATTTGATTCAAGAAAATAAGCTTCAGAGCCAAAAGCACCACTTAGTTTGAATTTTTTTACATTGGAGCGTAAATCAAAGCCTTTAATAAGATTTCGGATATTTATTTTTGTGTTATTTGCTTGTAAATCTTTGAGTTCAAACTTTAGACTAGAATTGTCTTTTTCAATTTCGTTACGCCATAATTGAAAATTATCTTCGCCATAAAAGTCGGTTAAAATATTAATTTTTCCATTTTCAATATTTATTTTTTTGATTGTATAATTCTCTTTAATAATATCAATTATATTGAACTCCAGAAACAGGCTTTTTGCTTGCAGAAGCGTGTCGGCATTTGTTTTTTTAAAGTCGTTTTTGTGAATATTTTTCGACGATTTTATTGTAATGTTTTCAAATTCGATAGAAGCATTTGGAAATTTTTTTAAAACCGAAAAGCTGACTTTATCGGTTGTTACCTCTGTATCTATACGTTTATTTAACTCCGAAATTACTAATGTTGTAACTTTATCGCTATAAAAGTAGCCTACAACAAAAGCCCCACCAACAATCAGAATGATTAATGAGAGCAAAATTATTGCTGCATATTTTAGTGTTTTTTTTACAACTCGTATATTCACAAGACTAGTATAATCTTTTGGCTAACGTAATATTAGGCTACGAAATTATAAATTTTATTGAAGATATTTATTATTAAAGGATTTGAATAAAAATAAGTCAAACAACATAAGAGATATTAGAATTAAAACCCTTTCTCTAATTAGTGTATATAAGAAAACTACTTATTTTTAAAAATAACAAATTTCAAACTTCAAATCTCAAATAAATATCAAATACCAAATGCTTAATATCCAAACGGTTTTGAAAATTGAAATTTTGAAAAATGGAATTTATTTGATATTTGGTTTTTGTTTTTTGTAGTTTTCTTTGAAATACTAATTAATGTTTTAAAATAAGTATTCAATGATTAACAATTTGTTAACTTTATCACAATTTTTTTAAATTAAATTTGCAAATAGTTAACAATTAAATGAAAACATTATGAAAAGCTTCTTCAAGATTTTTTTTGCATCAATGCTCGCAATCATTATTACATGTGTAATAACAGGTTTAATATTCTTTGGAATTATTGTCGGATTAGTTTCAAGTGCTGGCGATAAACCAGTTATCGTAAAAGATAATTCAATTTTAAAAATCACATTAGATAACGAAATAGTTGATCGTGCTAACGACAATCCGTTACAAAATTTCGATTTTATGTCAATGACTTCAACCAAAAAATTAGGCTTGTATGATATTTTAAAAGACATTAAAAAAGCCAAAACTGACGATAAAATCAAAGGTATTTATATGGAATTAACAAACATTTCTGCAGGAGCAGCAACTGTTGAAGAAATTCGAAATGCTCTTTTATCGTTTAAAGAATCAGGCAAATTTATAATTAGTTACAGCGATTATTATTCGCAAAAAGCTTATTATTTGGCATCTGCTGCCGATAAAGTTTATATTAATCCACAAGGAGCAATTGATTTTAAAGGATTAAGTGCAGAATTAATGTTCTTTAAAGGAACTTTAGAAAAACTTGGCGTTGAGCCTCAAATTATTCGTCATGGTAAATTCAAAAGTGCAATAGAGCCTTTTATCTTAGACAAAATGAGTCCAGCAAACAGAGAACAAACAATTACTTACATGAAATCTATCTGGGATAATCTTGTTGCTGGAATTTCAGAATCACGACAAATTACTGTGGCAGAATTAAATAATCTTGCCGACAGTATGAAAATTGAAAACGCAACAGCAGCATTAACTTATAAAATGGTTGATGGCCTAAAATATAAAGACGAAATTATTTCTGAATTACACACATTATCAGGTGTTCCTGAGAAAGATAAGTTAAAATTTATTGGTTTAGCTAATTACACAAAAGTTCCTGAGAAAAAAGAAGGCGACAAAAAAGGCTTAGCAAAACACAAAATTGCTATAATTTATGCTTCCGGCGAAATTAATATGGGTGAAGGCGAAGATCAAAAAATTGGCTCAGATGGTTTATCAAAGGTAATTAGAAAAGCTCGTCTTGATTCTACAATTAAAGCAGTAGTTTTCAGAGTTAACTCTCCTGGAGGAAGTGCTTTAGCTTCTGAAGTAATTTGGAGAGAAATTGTTTTAACAAAACAAGTAAAACCAGTTATTGTTTCTATGGGAGATGTTGCTGCTTCTGGAGGTTATTATATAGCATGTCCGGCAGATGTTATTCTTGCCGATCGTAATACAATTACTGGTTCAATTGGCGTTTTTGGTGTACTTTGGAACGGTCAAAAATTATTAAACGAAAAGCTAGGAGTTACAGTTGACAGAGTTACAACAAATACTCATTCCGACATTGGAAGTGTTTTCAGACCAATGGAAGATTCAGAAAGAGCAATTATCCAAAAAAGTGTTGAAGATATTTATGATGTTTTTATTACTCACGTTGCAGAAGGAAGAAACATTGAAAAAGCACAAGTTGACAGCATCGGACAAGGACGAGTTTGGAGTGGTGTAAATGCAAAAGAAATTAAACTTATTGATGAATTTGGAGGAATTGAAAGAGCTATTGAAATAGCAAAAGAAAAAGCTAATCTTGATAATTGCAGAATAGTTGAATTGCCACATCAAAAAGATCCAATGCAACAAATTATACAGCAATTAAAAGGCGATTCAGAGGAATCAACTATTAAGCAATATTTAGGTTTTAGTTATAAATACTATAAAAATCTTAACGAATTAATGAACATAAAAGGAGTTCAAGCTCGTTTACCATATTTTATAAATATTAACTAAAAAAACATTGAAAAGAGCGATTAAAAATATTTTATCGCTCTTTTTTTTGTCGTATTAATTTAGCTAAATTTGTATATTATGGATAATTATTTACAAAATCATTGGAATAAAATATACGATACCAAAAAGCCCAACGAAGTTAGTTGGACTCAAGACATTCCAATAACATCTCTAAATTTTATATTTGGTTTCAATATTTCAAAAAATGCTGAAATAATTGACATTGGCGGAGGCGACAGCAAGTTGGTAGATTTTCTTCTGGAAAATGGTTTTGAAAATATAACAGTTTTAGATATTTCTGAAAAAGCAATTCAGCGAGCCAAAAATCGACTTGGCGAAAAAGCCAATAAAATTAAATGGATTGTTACTGATATAAACGATTTTGAACCACAACAAAATTATACTGTTTGGCACGATAGAGCTACATTTCATTTTCTCACAAGCCCCGAGCAAGTTTCGAGATATATTTCTATTGCAAACAAAGCAGTTACTAATTTTCTAACAATAGGAACTTTTTCTGACTCAGGACCTCAAAAGTGTAGCGGACTTGATATTAAGCAATATACCGAAGAATTGCTACAGACAGAATTAGCCTATGGTTTTGAAAAATTAAAATGTGTTACCGAAGATCATAAAACACCTTTCAATACTATCCAAAATTTCTTATTTTGCAGCTTCAAAAAACAAAATCAGTATTTGTGATTTACAGGCTTTTAATATTTAGTTTTCTTGTTTTCGTTACAAACAGTTTATTTAGTCAAACTGGTTGCAAAAATCTTTCTTCAATTTTTGACTCTAAAAAAGATTCTGTAATAAAAGCACAAAAAATTTTATCAGAATTTATTAAAACTTACGACTTTAAGCCAAATTTAAAAGATTACGATATGGCTAACGGAAGAGATAAATCGTTAAAAAATTTCAATAAAGACGGTTTAATTATCGAAATAAATATGTATTTTATGAATACAATTAAAACTCATAAATACACATACAATCAGAGCAATAAACTTACAGAAATTGAAATTCAATCACCTAAAGGCATTTTGTTTGAAAAAACTCAATTTTTTTATTCCGATTTGAATGTAATTTTAAAGGCTCTTCATTTTATTGAAGGAGGAGAAAATGATAAAGTTATTACTTACACTCAAAATTCAGATGAATGTATCGAAAATCATAAAGATTTATCCGGAAATATGAAAAATTACGAAAAATGGATAATAAATAAAGAAAAAGGCATTGAAGAACACATATATTTAAACACTAAAGACCTGATTTATAAACGAGAATATATTGAGTATAATTCATCTGGAAATCCTGTTAAAAGAATCTTTGAAAACAAAAGTTTCGGTCAAATAAATGTTTCGGAATATGATTATAACGCCGATGGTCAAGTTGCAATTGAATTAACAAAAGACAAGTTGGGAACGTTGAAAAAACAACAAAAATACATTTATAACGAAAGCGGTCTTCTAATCGAAACTCAATTAATGAATGGCGAAGGAAAACCTATTTCAAAAGATGTTTATACTTACGAATTTTATAAATGAAAAAATCAGTAATTATAGTTGCTGGAGGTATTGGTAATAGGATGAACAGCCAACTTCCAAAGCAATTTATTGAAATTAATAAAATTCCAATTATTGTTCATTCAATAAATAAATTCATCAAGATTTATCCTGAAATTGAAATTGTTTTAGTTATTAATCCTGAGTTTATTTCAACATGGGAAGAAATTGTAAAAAAGCACAAATTTTTATTTAAATATAAACTTGCGTTAGGAGGAACAACTCGCTTTGAATCTGTTAAAAATGGACTTGAAAAAATTACAAAAGGAAACATAGTGGCAATTCATGATTCTGTTCGTCCGTGTGTAAGCACAGAAACAATTAAACGATGTTTTGATACAGCTGAAAAGCACGGAAATGCGATTCCTACAATTCCTGTTAACGATTCAGTAAGAATTTTATCAAATAACGAATCTAAGAATTTCGACAGAAACCGTTTGAGATTAGTTCAAACACCACAAATATTTCAATACGAGATTATTACAAGTGCATATTTACAAGATTATTCAACATACTTTACAGATGATGCTTCATTTGTAGAAAATATGGGAATAAAAATAAATCTTGTAGATGGAAATAAAGAAAATATTAAAGTAACAGAAAAGGAAGATTTAATAATAATTGAAACCTATTTAAATAATACAAAATAAACTAAATATAGAGTATTTTATAGCCACGTCCTTTAGGGCGTGGAAAATTATTAAGTATAAATGCAGGGCTTTAGCCCTTTAATAAAAATTTAAATTCTGATTAATATGAAAATCAAATCATTTGTTTTTTATTTTTTTGCAATAGCAATATTTGCAAATACATTATCTGCTCAAAAATCAAAGGATGCAGACGCTTTTGTTGTTCCAAAAATCCCTTTAGACAAAGACACAAAACTAATTACCTATACTAAAGTTTTAGGTATTCAAGGAACTAAAGATGAACTATACAAAAAAGCACTTAGCTGGTTTAATACTTATTACAAAAACCCAAAAGATGTATTAAGAGAACAAAACGAAACCGATGGTAAAATACTTGGCAAACATCGTTTTAACTTCAATAATCCACCAGATAAAAAAGGTTCTACTGCGTATGTCGGCATTTTACAATATTCGATTTATATATTTGCTAAAGAAGCTAAGGTAAAATACGAAATAAAAGACTTTAATCTTAAAGATGCTTCTTATCACCCCATTGAATATTGGTTAGATAAAAGCTCTCAAAAATATACAACCAAATGCGATTATTACCTTTTAGAGCTTGATACAAAAATAAACGAAGTTATTGCCGATTTTGAAAAATTCATGAATGCAAAAGAACAAAAGGCTAACGATAATTGGTAGAAATTAACTAGTCATTGACCTAGACGAAATGACCAAATCAAATTTTGATTTTTATTATAAAAGTACTAAGTTTGTTAAAACTAAAAGATTAAAAACATGGAAGAAAAAATAGTATATCAAACAGAAGAAAAAAAACTCACACCAGCTCCAAAATCAGTAGCTGCTATGGTTTTAGGAATTTGCTCTGTTGGGTCAAGTTTTATTTATGGGATTTTTGGAATACCAACAGGTATTTTGGCAATTATTTTTGCAGTAAAAGCAAGAAATGCTTACGAACTTAGTCCTGAGAAATATACTCCAGGTTCACAAAAAATGATTCGTACAGGAATGATTACTGGGATAATAGGACTTATTTTATCAGTACTTGTAATTATTGGAATCGTTTTCCTTTTTATGTGGATTGCTAAAGAAAGTAGTAACCATTATAATGATTACGATTATTCAAATTATTCTGACGATTTGAATATTAAATTACAATACATTAAGCAACTATTTTAGCTAAGGAAAAAATCCAAAATATCTTCTACAAACACACAAAGGCTTATTAATCCGATGGGTTAACCCATCGGTTTTTGAGAAAACCTAATTGTTTTTTCTACAATAATTTAAGCTCCCGAAGTAAATTTGGGACAAGTTCTACGAGCAAAAAAACAGTGAAGCTGTTTCATTATTGTAGAAAAATGCAACGGGCTAAAAAAGAACATCGTAGAAGTTCCATAAATTGACACTGCAAAACGTTACAATCAGATTATTTTAGGTCAACATAGAGCCATAAAATTTCATTTTACAAATCATCCATTTTTATAAAATAAAAAACCTTCAAAGGCTAAAAGCTTTGAAGGTTTAAGCAGAGATGGTTTAAGCAGAAAGTTCCGACCTTTTCAAAAGTTCGAAACTTTAAGAGCTTATAAATTTCCAACCATTTTTTCAGGAACAACCCACTCGTCAAATTGCTCATTTGTAAGCAATTCAAGTGCTAAAGCCGCTTGACGTAACGATGTTCCTTCGTGATGTGCTTTTTTTGCAATTTTTGCTGCATTTTCGTAACCAATATGAGTATTTAAAGCTGTTACAAGCATTAACGAATTTTCCAGATTTCTTTGTAATACTGGTTTGTTTGGCTCAATTCCAATAGCACAGTTATCGTTAAACGAAACACAAGCATCGCCTAGCAAACGTGCAGAATGTAAGAAATTAAAAATCATAACTGGCTTAAAAACATTTAATTGAAAATGTCCGTTTAAGCCGCCAATTGTAATTGCTGTATCGTTACCAATAATTTGAGCACAAACCATTGTAAGAGCCTCAATTTGAGTAGGGTTTACTTTTCCTGGCATAATTGAAGAACCCGGTTCGTTTTCAGGAATAATTATTTCGCCAATTCCGCTTCTCGGACCTGAAGCCAAAACTCGTAAATCGTTAGCAATTTTCATAAAGCTAACCGCAAGAGTTTTTAATGCTCCGGATGCCTCTACAATTGCATCATGAGCAGATAATGATTCGTATTTGTTTTCGGCTGTAACAAATGGCAAATTAGTTAGTTGTGCGATTTTTTTAGCAACCAAAACATCGTAACCTTTTGGAGCATTAATTCCTGTTCCAACTGCTGTTCCACCCAAAGCAAGTTCTGATAAATGTGCAAAAGTATTTTTTAAAGCTTTTAAACCGTGATTGATTTGTGATACGTAGCCCGAAAATTCTTGTCCTAAAGTTAAAGGAGTAGCATCCATCCAGTGAGTACGACCAATTTTAACAATCTTCATAAACTCTTCTGATTTTTTTGCTAATGTATTTCTTATCAATTCAACTCCCGGAATAGTTGTTTCGATTAACATTTTATATGCTGCAATGTGCATTGCTGTTGGGAAAGTATCGTTCGACGATTGCGATTTGTTTACATCATCGTTTGGATGAACCATTGGTTTTCCTTCACCAAGTTTACCACCAGCCAAAACGTGTGCTCTGTTTGAAATAACTTCGTTAAGATTCATGTTCGATTGCGTACCTGAGCCTGTTTGCCAAACTACTAATGGAAACTGGTCGTCGAGTTTATGCTCAACAATTTCGTCGCAAACTTTTGCAATTAAGTCGGTTTTTTCTTTAGAAATAACTCCTAAATCTAAATTCGTCAGAGCAGCAGCTTTTTTAAGAATTGCAAACGCTCTGATAATTTCCATTGGCATTTTGTTTTCACCAATTTTAAAGTTGTTAATCGACCTTTGGGTTTGTGCTCCCCAATACTTGTCGTTAGGCATCTCAACGGGTCCCATTGTGTCTTTTTCGATTCTGAACTGATTCATTGTTTGAGTTTTAGTTAATATTTAAAAGTGCGTATTTAATTAAATAGAATTAAATCTTCTGTCTTTTGGTCATCTCGAGTTGTTCTTTAATATGCCTTAAAGTACCAACTAGCCAATTCACAATAATTTTTGAATCATTAATTTTATGAATATGTTCCCCATTTTGTGCCCACTGTCCATTCATTGCAAAGTGTATTCTTTTAAAATCTATCTTTTGCAAACTTACATCTTCTAAAAAATCATCTTTTTCTTCTATGTCAAAATCAATAATTTCATTTACTTCAGATATTTGGTTTTCTTCAGGGTAAACGTGCCAATGTGGTTGTGGATGGATTTTATTATTGTCAAAATTATCCCACTCAGCCCTGAACAATTGCTTTTTTTCATTTGCCTCATAGCCTCCCTGAAAAACAGATATAGAAACAATCACATTGTAATATTGATTTTTAATCTTTAGATAATTGCTATCATATATTTCATAATACTTCTTTTTATTAAAGTCTTTAGAAAATTTTGAGTCTATCATTATTGGTTTAAAATTTATTGCAATATATATCCAAAAATTATTGAACCATTTTAGAGTATTTATATCCTCATAGAATCCATTATGATTATTTAATGCGGGGCTTAAATCATTGCCTGAAATAACAAATGCTCTATTAATTTCTTTGTTTAAAGAAGAGAAAAATAATTTTCCATCAAATAAATCATAACACGCATTTTTAATATCTTCAACTATCTTATTCATAAGAAAAATTAAAGAATTGGATAAATAAACTTTTTAATTAAATTGTCTCTTTCGTTAATATTATAAAATTCGCCAAGAGAAATATCCTTACCATACTGAACCATTTTTTTATAAACAGGAGATTCTCTATTTAATATAAAGGGGTCTTCATAATCAATAATCTTGTCAATAATTTTTGGTAATGGAATTTTTTTTGTGTATTTTTTTCCTAAATCAAACCAATTACCACCAGCTAATTGTTTTGAATAAATAGAAAGTAACTTATCAAAAAATGAACTAGTAAAAATTGCTAAATAAAAATAATGATCTTCAAATTTCTTAAATGCTTTTTTTGGTTGCCAAAAATAACCTCTTTCTACTTTGTACTCGCCTTTTGCATCGAAAGCAAAAGAATTTGATTTTCCAAATTCAGTTGAGTATAATCTAGGCTCATTTTTTCTTAACCACGCTCTGTGTTCACTCAAATGCCACCAACTTGAATTATCTTTTCTGGCTCTATTGGCTAAATCGCTTTTGAATACCTTTAAAGTATTATTATAGAAAATAGGGATTTTCAAAATAAGTTCATCTTCGGTTTTTATAATCAGCCCATCTTCATTGTATGGATACCAAACGTAGTTTTGTTTTAAAATTATACCGTTTTTAACATTTTCATTATCTATAACTGGTTTGAAGTATTTCTTTTCTTCTTGTGGTAGTTTTTCAAATTCCGAAAATGATAATTTAA
>Ga0154347_1270_pt1 | contig 12961 bp, 4 predicted proteins | sample RifGroA2_FD_115875 | JGI IMG/M metagenome (GOLD analysis project Ga0154347, IMG submission 115875) | Bacteroidetes bacterium GWA2_31_9
GTTTCTGAATTAGACCAATTAAATGTATAACCAGAAGTTCCACCATTAACTGTTAGATTAATTGCTCCATCTGAACCTAAATTTTCATTTGTAACAATATGTGATAAAGTTAATTCAAACGGTTCGTTTATTGTAATTGAAGCAGTTGCAGAACAAACATTTGCATCAGTAACAGTAACATCGTATGTTCCAGCAATAATTCCAGTTAAGTCTTCGGTTGTAATACCACCAATCCAGTTATAAGAATAAGTTGTTGTTCCTCCGGCAACTGTTAAATCGACATTTCCGTCAGATAATCCAAAACAAGAAACATCAGTTCCAACAACAGAAGCTGTAAGCTCTAATGGCTCGGTAACTGTTAAATTTGCTAAAGAAGTACATCCCATTGCATCAGTTACAGTAACAGTATAGCTATTTGCAACTAATCCAGTAATTGAAGCAGAAGCAGCACCATTTGACCATGAATAAATGTATGGAGTAACTCCACCAGTTACATTAATTGTTGCATCACCATTAGCACCAGCAAAACATGAAACATCATTTACAGAAGTAACTGAAACTGTAGGAGCACCTGCATTATTAATTATTATCGAAGTTGATGCTGTACAAGAATTACCATCGGATACAGTAACATCGTAACTACCTGCACTTACATTTGATAATGAATTAGATGTAGCACTAGTTGACCATAAATATGTATAAGGTAAATTTCCACCACTAACTGATACGCTTGCAGAACCATTTGAAGCACCACAAGTAGCATCGCTTGAAGAAGGAATTAAGGCTAAAGCAGAAGGTTCAGTAACAATAGCATTTACAGATGCTTGACATCCGTTTGCATCTGTAATTTGTAGGTTATATGTACCAGCAATTACATTATTTAAATCTTCAGTAATTTCACTATTATCCCATAAATATGAATACGCAGTTGTACCACCTGTTACAGTTACATTAACAGCACCAGAAGCATTTCCATTACAATTTACGTTTGTTACTGTAAAATTCGTAGATAAAGATAAAGGTTCAGTAATATTTGCAGAAGCATTAGTTTGACAACCATTTGCATCAGTAATTGTAACTGAATAACTATTTGCTGATAATCCAGAAATATCCTCAGTTGTTGCTGAATTAGACCACAAGAAAGAATATGCAATTGTTCCACCAGAAACTGTAAGACTTACAGAACCGTCATTTATGCTATTACAACTAACATTACTAGAAACTACACCAGCTGTTAAAGCTGAAGGTTCATTTATAGTAACAGAAGCAGTATTTGTACAACTATTAGCATCTGTTACAGTAACAGTATAGCTTCCAACTGCTAAATTACTTTCAGAAGCAGTACTTCCTCCACTAGTCCAATTATATGAATAAGATGATGTACCACCACTTACTATAACGTTTGCCGTTCCTGTTGAAGTTCCATTACATAAAGCATCTGTAGAAGATGGTGTAATTGTTAATACAGAAGGTTCTGTTATTGTTACAGAAGCAATTTTAGAACAAGATTTACTATCTAAAACGGTTACTGAATAAACAGCAGCTGATAACCCACTTACGTTTGCTGTTGAAGCTGAATTTGACCAAGTATAAGTATATGGCGTTGTTCCACCAGAAACTGAAACAGTTGCTGCACCATTATTTCCAGCATTACAACTAACATTTGATGATGAAGTTATAGAAGCATTTAATACCGATGGTTGAGTAATTATAACAGAAGCTGATGCTTTACAACCTGCATCGTCAGTAACTGTTACTGAGTAAGTAACATTACATAATGAAGCCACAGAAGCTGTTGTTGCAGTATTTGACCAATCATAAGTATATGGAGATGTTCCTCCATTAGCAGTAACCTGAGCTGTACCATCACATGCACCATTACAAGTTACGTTTGTACTTGAAGCAGTTGCAGTAGGAGCTCCACTATCATTAATATCAGCAGATGCTGTATTTGTACAACCATTTGCATCATTAACTGTAACGCCATAAGAACCTGCTAATTTTCCAGAAATATTATTTACAATTTCTCCTGTTGACCATAAATATCCATAAGGTGTTAAACCTCCTGATACTGATACAGAAGCTGAACCGTCGGCATTTCCACAAGTGGCATCAATTGCAGAAGGAGTAATTACAATAGCAGAAGGTTCTGAAATAACTGCATTAGAATTTGCTGTACATCCCTTAGCATCAGTAACTGTTAAATTAAATGTTCCAGCACATAATGATGAAATTGACTGAGAAGTTTGTAAGCCACTCCAAGCATAAGAATACGGTGTTGTTCCACCACTTACAATTGCAGAGGCTGTTCCATCGCATAAAGCATTACAAGTAACATCAGTTTTTGAAGTTGAAGCACTAAGAACAGATGGTTCTGTAATTGTAACAGAAGCTGTTGTGTTACATAAATTATTATCAGTTACAGTTACAGTATATGTGCCAGCAACTAATCCATTTTTAGTAGCCGAAGTTCCACCTGTTGACCATAAATATATATAACTAGGAGTTCCGCCAGATACACTTACAGTAGCACTACCATTGCTTCCACCAAAACAACTCACATTTATTTGTGTTGTAGAAGCAGATAAAGCTAATGCTGGTTGTGTTATTGTAGCTGTAGCAGTTGTAGTACAATTATTAGCATCTGTAACAGTAACAGTGTACGTTCCTGCTGATAATGATGATGTAGAAGCACTTGTTGCACCGCCTGTCCATAAATATGTATATCCAGCTATTCCACCAGTAGCTGTAACGGTTGCACTACCATTAGTTCCTCCATTACATAAAACATTTGTTTGTGCAGATATAGAAGCAGTTAAAGCAGAAGGTTGAGCTATTGTAATTGAAGAAACAGAGCTACAAGAATTTACATCTGTAACAGTAACAAAATATGTTCCTGCAGGTTTGCCAACAATTGTTTGCGTAGTTGCACCACCAGTCCATAAATAATTATATGGAGATGTACCACCAGATGCAGTAACAGTTGCTGTTCCTGTAGATGTTCCACTACAAGTAACATCTGTTTTTGACATTACAAGTGAAATAGCAATAGGTTCAGTGATAGTAACAGATGCTGTTGTTTGGCAACCTTTGCTATCAGTAACTGTTACTGAATTATTACCAGCACTTAATCCTGATAAATCTTCAGAAGTTGCACCGTTTGACCATAAGTAAGTATATATAGCAGTTCCACCTGAAACAGATAAGTCTGCTATTCCATTTGCACTCGCATTACAAGTCAAATTTGTTCCAACTATAGAAGCTGATAAGGCTGCTACAGGTTGTGAAATAGTTACAGAAGAATTAGCTGTACAACTATTAGCATCAGTTACGGTTACTGAATATGTCCCAATTGATAATCCTGTTAAATCTTCGGTTGTAGCCGAATTACTCCAAGAATATGTATTAGAAGGAGTACCTCCTGTAACTATTAAGTTAGCAGCACCATCGCTTCCTCCAAAACAATTTACATTTGTGCCAATAATATTTGCAGCTAATGCTGATGTTGGTTGTGATATAGTTGTAGTAGCTGTTGCTGTACATGAACTAGCATCTGTAATTGTTACTGAGTAAATCCCAGCTGGTTTATTGGTTATTGATGCTGTTGTTGCACCACCAGTCCAAGAATATGTTGATATTCCTGTTCCTCCAGCAGGTGTTGCAGTTGCACTTCCTGTTGAATTACCAAAACAAGCAACATCAGTTTTTGAAATTGAAACAGTTAATCCTGAAGCAGGTTGTGCTATAGTTGTAGTAGCAGTTGCTGTACATAAATTTGCATCTGTAATAGTTACTGAGTATGTTCCAGCTGGTTTATTGGTTATTGATGCTGTTGTTGCACCTCCAGTCCAAGAATATGTTGATGTTCCTGTTCCACCAGAAGGTGTAGCTGTGGCACTACCAGTTGAATTTCCAAAACACAAAACGTCTGTTTTTGAGATTGATACAGATAAAGCTGATGCAGGTTCTGTTATTGTTGTAGTAGCAGTAGCAGTACAACTATTTGCATCAGTAATTGTTACTGAGTATGTTCCAGCTGGTTTATTGGTTATTGATGCTGTTGTTGAACCTCCTGTCCAAGAATATGTTGATATTCCTGTTCCACCTGATGGTGTTGCTGTTGCTGTACCTGTTGAATTACCAAAGCAAGCAACATCTGTTTTTGATATTGATACAGATAATGCTGATGCTGGTTGTGTAATCGTAGTAGTTGCAGTTGCTGTACAACCATTAGCATCAGTTGCAGTAACTGTATATATTCCAGCAAGTTTATTAGTAATTGAAGCTGTTGTTGCTCCTCCTGTCCAAAAATATCCGATTGCTCCTGTTCCTCCAGTTCCAGTTGCCATTGCAGCTCCGGTTGAATTTCCAAAACAATCAACATCTGTTTTTGATATTGACACTGATAATGCTGTTGCTGGTTGAGTAATAGTTGTAGTAGCAGTTGCAGTACAACCACTTGCATCAGTTGCAGTAACTGAATATATTCCAGCTGGTTTATTTGTGATAGAAGCAGTTGTAGCACCACCAGTCCATATATATCCTATTAATCCTGTTCCACCTGTTCCTGTTGCTGTTGCAGATCCAGTAATTTGTCCATTACATAAAACATCAGTTTTTGAAATAGATACTGACACAACTGTTGCAGGTTCTGTAATTGTATATGCACCATTTATGGTACATGCATTTGCATCTGTAACAGTAACTGCATAAGCACCAGCGGGTCTAGTAGTTAAGTCTTGATTAGTTGATGTATAAGCACTTGGCCCTGTCCATGAATATGTATAAATTGGAGTTCCTCCTGAAGGTGTAATATCTATTGCACCGGTAGAATTTCCTTTACATAAAACATTTGTTTGTGAAGCAAGTGCCAAAGCTAATGCTGATGCAGGTTGTGTAATAGTAGTAGTTGCAGTAGCAGTACAATTATTAGCATCAGTAGCAGTTACAGTGTATGTTCCAGCAATAAGCCCTGATATAGAAGCAGTTGTTGCACCACCAGTCCAAGAATATGTAGATATTCCAGTTCCACCAGAAGGTGTTGCTGTTGCACTACCTGTGGAATTTCCATTACAGAGAACATTTGTTTTTGCAATTGTAACAGATAATGCTGAAGCTGGTTGAGTTATTGTTGCAGTTGTTGTTGCAGTACAACTATTAGCATCTGTAATTGTTACAGCATAGTTTCCTGCCACTAAACCAGTTATAGTTGCTGTTAAATCTCCTGTAGGAGTACCAGCCCAATTATAAGAATATGCAGATGTTCCACCACTTACGGTTACAGTTGCACTTCCTGTATTTCCACCATTACACAATACATTTGTTTGAGCAGTTATAGATGCAGATAATGCAGCAGCAGGCTGTGTGATAGTAGCAGAAGCTGTTGCAGTACAACTATTAGCATCAGTTACAGTAACAGTATAAGTACCAGCAATTAATGAGTTTTTAGTTGCAGAAGTTCCACCACCTGACCATAAATAAGTTAGAGTACCTGTTCCACCCGAAGCAGTAACTGTTGCACTACCAGTATTATTACCAAAACACAAAACATCTGTTTGTGAGCCAATTGAAGCAGTTAATGCAGAAGCAGGTTCAGTAATTGTAACAGTAGCTGTTGCAGTTGAAGGTGTTGCATCGCTAACAGTAACTGTATATGTTCCTGCAGTCAAATTTGTAGCAGTTGCATTAGTTTGGCTACCTGCAGAAGCTGGCCAAGCATAGTTATAAGGAGATGTACCACCTGATGCAGTAACAGTGGCAGTACCATCTGAACCACCATTACAAGAAACATTTGTTTGGGCTGATATTGAAGCAGATAATGCTACTGAATTTGTAATTGTAACTGAACCTGTACCTGAACAACCAATTCCATCAGTTGCTGTTACAGTATATGTTCCTGCACATAAACTTGATATAGATTGTGATGTTTGTGGTAAATTGTAATTAAAGTACATTGTCCAACTAGTTAAATTAGGTGTACTTGCAGTAGCTTGGTCATCTCTAATTCGTAAAATCCATGTTCCATTTGCATTTACACCATCAAAAGTTGTCATTGTCACTTCTGGTCTGAAATCTCCTGTATAAGGGGTTGTTCCTGCAGTAATTGCAGTTGCAGCAGATTGTTTAAAACATGTATTAGTATAACTTCCAGTACCTGTACCATTATCATCTGTTAAAGTAATTATTGCACTAGAAGGAGATAAAAGTGAAATATCTAAGTCTTGTAATCTGGTTGTAGAGACTGTAATACATACCTTATCAAGTGTGTATAACGAATTATCTAATACACCTAATCCAGAAACTGTAGCTGTAAAATCTTTTGTTGTATTATTGGTTACAGTACCTGTTGTTCCATTAAATAAAGAAGAACCTGTACTGGAAATACTCCACTGGTAAGTAAAAGGAGATATTCCAACTCCATTAGCTGTAGCACTACCATTGCAGACTCCGCTAGGATTTTCATTGGTTTGTGAAAAAGTTACAGTAGGAGGATTAACAACTGTAATATAATTTGTTTTAGTTTTACTACCAGTTCCTTGAGCATTAGTTGATGTATGAGTTACTGAATAACTACCAACTGTATTGTATGTAATCGATGGATTTTCAACATTACTAGTTGAAGGTGTACCTCCAGCAAAAGTCCAAGAATAAGAAGTTGGCCAACCAGTACTTGCATCAAAATAATTCACCGTGGAACCAACACAAATTGAGTCAGTTGATGCATAAAAATCGGTTAAAGGAGAGCCATCAGTACATACAATTGGCATAATTGCTAAGTTAAAATTACCTCCCCAAGCACTTGCAAAATCATACCATACATTATCTGACCATTGTTCCCATGCAGTATTTGTTGCATTAGCATTTTGAGCATCAGAGTAAACAGCAACTGTATCTCCTGCTGTTGTAGGTAATAGTATTGAAATATAAAATGGTCCAGGTATAGTTACTGGAGTAGCAAACTGAACATAGGTTAAATCGCCATTACTAATATCATTAATAATAGTTGAATAAGGAACAGTTTGTGTTGCTATTATTGCACCTGGAGCACCTGCAGTTCCAGTATTATTATATACCCTAATTGTTAAGTTTGAAGCAGCCCCAGCATCTTTACAAACTGAAAATGCAAAATAAGCTCCATCAATTTTTGTATAAGGTGAATAAGTGGCAAAATATTCTGCCTTTTGTAAATCACCATAACTATTATTTCCACAAACATAACCTGAATTAGGTGAAGGTATTGTATATAAAGCTAAACCCCCAACTAAATTGTTTAATGTGTCACAATTTGAGGCATTTGGATCTAAAACATTGATATATCCTGTTTTAACTTCGGCATCAGAACCGTTTGCATTTGTAGATGTTAATGTTACATCAAAAGTTCCAGGAGTAGAATAGATAATTCCAGTAGGATTTTGAAGTGAAGATGTTGCTGGAGAACCTCCAGAAAATGACCAAGACCAACTTGTTGCAATTCCACCCCAACTTTCATCTGTAAAATTTACTGTTCCAGGTGCCATAAATTCTACTTGATTTGCACTAAACTCAGCTGTTGGAGCAAGTGTTGGATTTGTACAAACATGTGCAAATATTGCATTATTTACAGTAACACCCCACGCATCAGTGTATGTATGCCACGAGCCTGAACTCCACTGTTCCCATGCATTATCAAGTATCGCTTCACCATTACTATTCGTTAATAGTACTAATGAATCTGTACCTGTTGGAATAACTACTCCAATATAAACTGGAGTACCAGGAATTACTACATTTGGTGTAAAATCAACATGAGTTGGATTTCCAGCATTCATATCAGTTATTATCGTAGCCATAGGAACAGTGACTGTTCCAAGTACTGAACCGGGTTTTCCACCATTATCACCCCAAACATTAAATGTAACATTCGATGTTCCATAAGCAACTCCAAAATAAAAATCAGCACCATCAATTTCCTGATATGGAGAATAATAATCAAACATTTCAGCTTTTGCTAAATCATTATATGCATTTGTTCCAGAAATATAACCAGTATCGTGTGGTAAAGTACCATCAGCAAAATACATTGCTGGTGTTCCTGTAAAGTGACTTAATGTGTCGCAAGATGCAACTGCAGGATTTAAAACTTTTATATATGCTGTTTTGGTTTCAGTAGCAGAACCATTTGTATTAGTAGCAGTTAAAGAAACTTGGTATTGACCAGGAGTACTATAAGAAATTCCAGTAGGGTTTTGAATTGTTGATGAATTTGGCGAGCCTCCTGGGAAAGACCAGCTCCAATTCGTAACTACACCTGTGGATAAATCATTAAAATTAACAATACCCGTAGGGAAAAATGTATTTTGAGAAGCAGTAAAATCTGGAGTTGGAGGTAATGCTAAATCTGGAAATCTAAAAGCTGCTATTTGAGTTCCTTTTGTTGAAGGAGCTGTTCTTCCATATTCAGTTGTAAACCAAAACGTTTCATTATCAGAAGGATCTATACTCATTTGAGCATAATCACCCCATCTGTCGGCACTTGTTTGTGATGCAGTTCCATCTTTAATTACAGTTTCTGTTATATCAAAAACACCTAAAGCATTTGCATTTTCTTGAGCAGACTGACCTGCAAATCTAATTCCAGGATAAACTGAAGAACTCGAAATTGAATATCCAATTGCTATTTCATTTTTAACGTTCATTGAAATTCCTGCCATCCAGCGACTATTTGCATCAGGGGCATAAGTCCCACTTTGTCTTACTGACCATGTACCACCTGTACTTCTTAATTCATACCATCTTACACCAGCATGATCTGTATTATCAACATCGACCGAATGTGTACAAACAATAGTTTGATATCCTCCAAAGTTAATGTATTGAGCACGAAACATAAAAATTTGCGGTATAGCATCAATTTGCTGTGTTGTACCTGGTTGTGCAATATTTGCCCAATCTGTTCCAAAATTACTGTCAAATGCTGGAACATTTAATTGTTGAGTTCTAGTAAATGTTGAATTTGCAGTTGTTGTCCAATCAACATCTAATTGATAAAACCAAATCTGGTCACTTCCCCCACCTACTGCATCATCGTTTATGGTAATAAACATACCTGGTGTACCAGTAGGAGCAAAAGTAATGTCATTGTCTAATGGCATAATACAATGAAAACCATCAATAGTTGTAGGTCTCCAAGAATTATCAAATCCAACCATTTTAGGGCTAGCACCACCAGCTAACATTACGTCGCGCTGAAATACATAAACATCTTTTCGTCCTGCTGTTCCATTATTTGTTGCCATATAGTAACCATCTTGCCAGATTCCAAATTTCATGTAATCAGGTGTATCATCAACATTAAAAGAATAGGCATACCAAGTTCCAGTTGGATCATTAGTTGTAGAAACAGCCATAAGCATATAATCGTCTGCACCACAAAGAGAAAATTCTGCAAAAAACCAGCGATCGGCAAATTCATCATAAAGCACAATTGGATCACCATCGTTACAACTTGACCCTGTTACACTTCCAAATACTAAATTTAAATTTGTAGGACCAGCTAACAAAGCCCCTGTTTTACTATAAATAGAATATGTGGTGTTAATTGTCTGCACATAATGATTCGGTCCAACAGCTCCATTGCAATCAGGAGGAAGTGAGGAAGAATTGGGCCCTGCAAAATTTTGCACTAAAATTGGTGCAGCTTTTGCATTTTTATTAGCTTTTTGCCAAATAGGATCTTCTCCTTTAGGATATGCAATATCAGCAAAAGGATAAGACCTGTTTCTTAAACCTGGATTTCTTTCAGGTTCTAATTCCATAATAATTTTCTTTCGTTCCTTCTTTTTTTCAACTCTATTTTTTTCAAAAGCTTCCCAATCATTAATTTTTGGAAGACTTCTTAATGCCGGAGTCTCACCTAGAAAAACACCTGTTTTGACTTCTGTTGGCTTAACAGGTTCATTATTTACTTGGGAATAAGAAATATTTACAGTTATTGAAAAAATAAATGTAAAAATTAAAAAAACTAATAAAAAGTTAATTCTCTTCATAAGATTTAATTTATTGATTATATAATTTATTGATTTCTAAAGATGTAAAATGCATTTATGAGTTAACAATATTTTAACAGTTGTTAATAGGCAAAATAGACGTTTATCCACAAAAATAGTTGCTTTAATCAAACAAATATATGTTAAAAAATATGCAAAAAATTAATGAACTATAATATAGTTGACGAGCAGTTGTTAACAATTAAAAAAGTTATCAACACACTTCTGTGGTTTATGTTGCATAAATTGTTACAAATTATAAATAGTGTTTCTTATTCACATTAATTAGGTTAGTTACAGAGTAGCGTACTAAATTTAGTCGTTCAACAATGTTATTAAATATTACAAAAACTAATTTCTAATCGCATAAACTAACTCATCTTCAAGCTCTCCGTTTTTGATAAGAGTTTTTTCAAATCGGGCTTCCAGCTTAAATCCAGCTTTTTCGAGGACTTTTTGAGATGCAAGGTTTGAACCAAATGGGCGAGCAAAAATCCTGTTTATATCGAAGTTTTTAAATGCAATTTCTACAATTTCTTTTATTGCTCCTGAAATAATTCCTTTTCCCCAGAATGGCTCTGCAAGCCAATAGCCCATTTCGGCATTTTTACGATGAATATCTGTTTGTGGATGAACACCTATTGCTCCTACTGCCTCTTCATTAATATCAATTGCAAAAATTAAATTATTCGGATTGTTTGCCATGTTTTCGATAAAAGCTTTTCCGGCTTCAATTGTATATGGATGTGGAAATCCATCAGACATATTTTTAGCAATTTTATAATTATTTGCATAACGAACAAGATTGTCGAGGTCGTTAATGTTCCAAGGGCGGAGGGTGAATTTCATATTGTTAATTTTTTTATAACATAGACCACTAAGATAGCACAAAGATTCGCTAAGATTATGTAATTTTTATAGGTTTTGTGTTATTTGCTTAGAATTTTGTAATTAAGTTAAAGAAACACTTCATACTATATTGTATTTTTAAACTCAAAGTTTAATATTTGCCTTATCCTTTTAAAGTAACACTTAAAAATATTTTCATTTTTTCTTTTATACCAAGAACTTACTGAACAAAAACTGAAATTTATTCCTTTATACTTTGCTCATTCTGTGAGTAAAATGGAAATTGATTGATTTGGGTTGTACAAGCGAGGAAGGTTGTGGGATTTTTTTGCGTAAAAAATTTGATTTTTTGCGGATAAAATCACCTATACAACAATACATCCATCCTAACAAAATACTCTCTGTTATCTTTTTTGTCGAAATAAAATATTCCGGTTAGCATTAATCTGGAGCAGTTTTTTAGTTCATCAAAAATTGAAATTAATTGATTTTTCGCTTCGTTTGAACTCACATCGTACATCATAAAATTTTTATCTGAACGCTCCTGAATATCGGTATATGCAATTTCATAATCAACACTATCGGCAACAATCTTATAACCAAGAATTTTATAATTATTATTTTCAATTACAACTTTAAAATCAAGTTTTGAGTCAAGTTTTCTAATTTTCACAGAATCAATCAGATTATAAAAACTCACACAATTTGAAATACTGTAAACTGTTTTATTTATAAAGTATGTCATGTTTTTCTGGCTCATATGTTTCTCAACTTTTTTATTCAAAAATTGTTTTCCACATAATTTATATTTAACAAGCTCCTTTTGAGATTCTTTAAAATATTTTGCATCGTTTAATAAAATAGAATTTTTGAATTCGTATTTTTTTCCAAAAAAATCTAAATACGAATTTGCAGTATTTTGACCGAACAAACATGTCGATAAAAACAACAAAGTGAAGGATAAAATAATAGTTTTCATTTTAATAATTTTGATTTTATTAATAAGCGAATTTATAAATTTTATTTTACAAATTACTAAATGATTACAGAAATAGCTTAACACATTCTTTACATATAATCGTTTCGCAAAGGATAAAATGTATCAGTGATTTTACAGTTTGTTATTGCAACTCCTGAATGCATCGTATTAGAAGGGATTATTGCAATTTTTCCAGGTTTAAGTACAAAAACCTTATCAGCAACTGTTAACTCAAATTCGCCTTCTGTAACTTGTGAAACTTGCTCATGTATATGCGAATGTGAAGGAAGTTTGCTTCCTGCTTTTACTTCCCAATATGCAATTGTTACATTTTTTGAATTAACAAATTTGGCTTTATAACCGAGAACAATTTCCTTGTTGGTTAATGATTCTAAGTCAATTATTTTCATAATTTAAACATTTTTATTTATAATCTTTTCTTGGTGGAGTAAATACATCAATCACCTCTCCTACTTCAATAACTTCAACTCTATGTTCAATATTTTCAGGAATTACATAAGAATCGCCAGCAGTCAATATTTGGTCGCTTTCGGCAAACTGTAAACGGATTTTTCCAGAAATAACATAACCTGCCTGTTCGTTTGGATGGCAATGAAACGGAACATTATCGCCGATTTTGTAATTCATTTTAGTTATCATTGACTTCTGCCCGCAAGCTAAAAGTTCAAAATCAACTCCTTTGAAATTTCTTTTTTGAGTGTTTGATTTTTTTGTAATCATTTTTCAGAATTCTTAGAAATAGTTAATTATTTAGTAATTAATCAGTTTCTAAATTTAACCATAATTGCCAAAGATTACTCATTTATTGTTTATTTTTAAAGACATTTGTGAAATCGCTTCGCTAAGTTCATAAATTTAAAACAACCAAAGGTTGTTTTTATCTGAGAAAATTCTAAATATTTCATTATTCTTAATCTGTGAATACGAAGTCTCATGAACTCCTTAAAAATATTTAATCTGTGAATAATCTGTGGCATTTACTTGAGATTTAGTATTTTAAACAGGCTAATTAGAGTTTGTCCATAATGTCCGATTTACTCATATATTATATTATTTTCAAAGGTATTCGTGAGCTCACTTCGTTCGG
>Ga0154347_1056_pt1 | contig 12950 bp, 5 predicted proteins | sample RifGroA2_FD_115875 | JGI IMG/M metagenome (GOLD analysis project Ga0154347, IMG submission 115875) | Bacteroidetes bacterium GWA2_31_9
TTGGTTACGGATATATTCTCGTACTTTTTGTAATTGCGATTCGCTAACAGATGCTGCAAAATAGTCATCAGCCCAATCTAATTTTGGTTTAATTAGTTTTTTTTGATTTGCCCAAAATGATACTTCACCTTTAATTAGATTCATTGCTTTTGATAATGCCATATTTGCATTAAGTGCGAATAAACAGTGAACATGCTCGGGCTCTGCATTAATGGTATCAATAAAAATTCCTTTTGATTTCGCATTTTCTTTGATGTGCTCCAATATTAGACTCCGAGAGCTGTTTAATAGGATACGTTCCCTATTTTTTGTTCCCCACACAGAATGTATCATTACTTTTACAAATGACATATTTTATTTATCTTTATAATATTCAGGGCTAAAGCCCAAATTCTAACCCAATTCTTTTCCCCGACCTAAAGGACGGGGTTAATCAATTTTTCTAGTACTATTATTTTCTACATCCAATACTTTGACAGGGCTAATGCCCAAATTCTAACCTAGCTCTTTTCCCCGACCTAAAGGACGGGGTTAATCAATTTTTCTAGTACTATTATTTTCTACATCCAATACTTTGACAGGGCTAAAGCCCAAATTCTAACCTAGCTCTTTTCCCCGACCTAAAGGACGGGGTTAAACAATGCTAACAAACACTATGAATAAACAATTAAATATCTTCGACTAAACTCAGTGCTTCGTAATTTAACAATTTAACCATTTAACAATAACAACTACAAACTACAAACAACAAACAACAAACAATTATTTAATCGAATCGTTACTTACTGGAGAAATTTCCAACGATTTTATTTCAGCATCATCTTCAAATAATTTATCGTATTTGCCGTCTTCGTTATCTTCAAATTTTATTTGTATTTCAAGTGCATCTTTCAGTTGTTGTTCAGCTTTTTCATTTTCGACAATAACTTCCAGTTTTTGTTCTGCTATTGAAATTATGCTATCATTTTTAACTGAATAATTGTCGATTATACTTTGATAAGTTTGTTTTGCCTGAAAATTGTCTTTTTTATCAACATAAATATCGCCCAATAAAATAAACGACTTACCTAACCAATATTGAAAAGGAGTATTTTTTTCGACGAAATCAAATATTTCTTTCTCAGCATTGTCTAAGTTTTTTTTGGAGTAATAAATTTCTGATAAATAATATTTTGCTTCTGCTCCTTCTTTACTTTTGCAATCTTGAGAAAGAATCTGGAATTCATCAAATGCTGAAGTAACATCTTTCTGAATATAATATGATTTTGCAAGAATGTAATGAGCTGATCTAAATGTTTCATCCGCTAATTTTTCAGTAGTTAGAACATTAATTGCATATTTAATTGCTTCGTTATATGCAGCAGACTTAAAAGCTGATTTCATTTTTCCAATTCGGGCTTCCATTTGATTTGTGCGTAATTCTGAAACTTTCTCCAATTCAGTATATTGATTTAAGGCTTCGCTATAATTTGCAAGCTCGAAATTTATTCTAGCTGAATTCAATAATGCATTTTCTGTAAATTTATTTTTTGATTGCTTTATTACATACTCATACGATTTTAAAGCTTCTGGTAATTCACTATTTCGGTAGTTACAGTCGGCCTTATAGTAATTTGCATTTAATATAAAACTTCCTGTTGGAAATTTATCAATATATGCATTAAATCGTTCTGTTGATTGTTGACAATCTCCTGTCATATATAGCTTTTCGGCAGACAGATATGTTAGAGAATCCTGCTCGGTTAAGGTTACATTTGCAAAATCGCCCAAAGTTTTGGTATAAGCAATGTAAGAATCAACATCGTTTTTTTCAACATATACATTTTTAATTCCAAACAAAGCATCATTTGCATCTTGAGTTCCTGGTGATTTTTCTACAACTTTTTTGTAAGTAGCTAAAGCATCTTCATTTTTATCTGTATTGTAATATACCATTCCCATTTGCAATAATGCTTTATTTACATAACTACTACTTGGATAGTCGTCTATTATTCTCTGATATGTTGAAATAGCCATATCTTGTTCGCTTATAACCTCATAACTCCTACCAAGTTCATATAATGCATCGTCGCAAAAAGCAGATTTTGGATGGTCGTTTAACAAATTATTTAGGACAACTATTTTTTCGGTATATTCTTTTAAAAGACCTTGTGAGAAGCCTTTTTGAAACATTGCATAATCAACATCAATAGTTTTAATATCAATTGCATTATCGTAGAAATCAATCGATTTTCGATAATCTTTTGATATAAAATAACAATCTGCAATTCGGATATTAGCATCTCCAGTCATTTTTGACTTAACATCAGACATTCCGGAAGTGTATTTTCTGTACCAAACAATAGCATTTTGATAATCTTTCTTTTTAAAATAACAGTATGCAATATTGTAATGTGCAATTTGATATTCATCCATATTTATTGCACCCGGACTTAAAATATATTGATTTAAACTAGATAAAGCATCATCGTAACGCTTTATTCTGTAGTAAGCTTCGCCACGCCAGTAAAGACTTTGAGCTTTATATGAGGCATTGTATCTCGAATTATTTAATGATTTATCGAAATGAATTATCGCATCAGTAAATTTTAAATCGTTGAACAATTCTAAAGCTCTGTAAAATGTAACTTTCTGGTAAGCAGCTTCTGTCTCGTCAGTTACTTTCTGAATATTTTCAAACGATTCGATAGCATCTTTATAATTTTTGGTTGTCATAAAAACCTTTGCCAAATATGAATAAACTTCATCAAGTCTGTCAGAGTTTGGATAAAGCTCAATGTATTTATTGAAAGATTTTATAGCTTCATTAAAAGGTGAGAACGAAAGTTCATAAGTTAATTTAGCGTAATTATACAGAGCATCTTCCATTACAGCCTTGTCGTAATCCATTTTCGAAGCAGTTCCAAATGATAATCTTGCAGAGTTTTTATCATTTTTTTTAATGTAGCAAAAAGCTAAATGATAGTAAGCATTTTGAGAAATTAAATCATTATCTCTTACTGAATTTTTAAGAAAATCAATTGCTTTATCAAAGTCAGAAGTTCTATAATAAGCATAGCCTAATTCATAATTATCGTCGCGAGAAAATGTTTCTGATTTTTCTCTGTAAAATTCCAAATACTTAATTGCGTCTTTAAATTTATTGGTTCTGTAATATGATTCTCCAATAATTCGAGCAATCTCTGGCTGACGTTTCGACATGGCAGAGTCCAAAATTGATGGAGCATACTCAATTACTTTGTCGTACTTTTCCTGATAATAATAAATTTGTGTGATGTAATAAGGAACTATAGGAGCAAATGTTACATTTTGACTTAACTTCTCAAATCCTAAAAGTGCATTTTCGTAATTTTTATTTAAATATGAAATGTGCGAATAATAATATAGAGACGGAACTGTATATTTGGTGTCAACATCTTTAATTTCATAAAAAGCTTTACTTGCTTCATCATATTTTTTCATCATAAAATAACTGTAACCTAATTTGAAATAATATTCTGCAAGCTCTTCATTACTAAGCTGATACTTGTCAATTTTTTCAAACCAGTCAATTGCCTTATGATATTTCTTTTTTCGATATTGATATTTTCCCATCTGGTAAAAAGCATTTTTAATGCTAGAACTTTCAGGATTATCATTAATGAAATTAATCAAAAGATATTCGGCATCTTTATTAAAAAGTTCGATTGCACAAAGTGAAGCCAAAAAATTTGCATCAGCTTTAATATCAGATGTAAACGAACCGTATTTTTTTGCAATACGTTCAAAATAAATCTGAGCATTTCCATACTTTTCTTTATTAAAAAGATCTATACCTATTTTAAAATCAGCATCATAGTCTTCGTATTTTAAAGTATGCTGTGCATTTACCGATAAAATGGACATCAGCAGTACAATAAAAATTATTTGTATTTTCTTTAGTATCATTATTATTATTTAAGATGTAATATTTACGATTTAATTGCGAAGCAACCATTTATCCATTTATCAATTTAACCTTTCTTTTATGTTGTTTCTCAAATATTTGGTGTAAAAATATTAATAAATCACTCTCACATTTTTATATATCAATGTTTTAATTAACAATCAACTGTTTATTTCTATAACTAATAAGAGTCTGTTATATTTTAACTACTCAGCCACTCACTTTGCCACAGATTACACAGTTTTACACAGATTTGCTTCACAGAATTGTTTTAAATTTTCACAAAAATAACCGCCTTTGGCGGTTATCAATCTGTGAAAATTAGTGTAATCTGTGGCAATAAAAGAAAATATGTGGCTGAGTATTTACGATATGTTTTAATAATTTCTATTTTTGAGGAAAATAAAAATGATGTACTTAATCAAAACTAAAGGCACTTCCCGAATTCCTGATTTTGTTCAAATTCGTGATAATGATTTTATCCTTATAGAACACTGTAAAATTGATAGTGCTACTGAATTTCTTAGAAACTCTAATATAGCAGAAAAGCAAAATATTGCCGATTCAATAAACAAAATGCCTTATGGGGTTTTACAAAAATTATAATTAAAAAAAGATTGCCACAGATTACACAAATTTTCACTGATTTGCATCACAGATTTATTGATTTAATTTAAAATTAGTGATATTAGTATTAAAAAAACACTTACAAAAATGGCTGAACAACAAATAATATCTCTCGAAAATGTTGCAATTTATCAACAAAATAATCTTGTTTTAGAAAACGTTAATTTTCAGATAAAAGATAACGAATTTGTTTACTTAATAGGCAGAGTTGGTAGCGGAAAGTCAAGCCTAATTAAAACTTTATATGCTGAATTGCCTCTGAAAAAAGGAACAGGAAATGTTGCTGGATTTGAGCTTCATAAATTAAAAAAGAGTCAAGTTCCTTATTTGCGTCGTAAAATTGGGATTGTGTTTCAAGATTTTCAATTACTTACCGATAGAAATATTAAAAACAATCTTTTATTTGTTTTAAATGCTACTGGCTGGACTAATAAAGCCGAAATGCAAACACGAATTGAGCAGGTTCTTACTTTAGTACATTTAACAGACAAAATAAATAAAATGCCACACCAACTGTCTGGTGGTGAGCAACAACGAATTGTAATTGCCAGAGCTTTATTAAATACTCCTGAAATTATTTTAGCTGATGAACCAACTGGAAATCTCGACCCAGAATCGTCAGATATAATTATGAACTTACTTAAAGAAATTCAAAAAAACGACACAGCAATTGTTATGGCAACACATAATTATCAATTACTTAAAAAATTCCCTTTCAGGACTTTAAAATGCGAAAATTTTTGCCTTACTGAGTCAAATTCGCCAGAGGAGTTGATTAATTTTGAGATGTAGAAAAGAATAGAAAGTTCTAAAATACAAAGCCTTGTATTGTCAGTAGTTCACATTTTAACATTAGTGCCTAGTCACAAAATATTCTGTTAACAGACAATCAAAGTAATACATTATTCGCAAAGTTTGATAACTAATGGTTCTTAATATTTTTGTAATAATTTGAAAATTAGCAATTTCAATTGCCACGACCTTTAGGTGGGTTTAATTAATGTAAATAAAATCAGGGCTTTAGCCCTTTTATAAAAATAAAAGATAAAAAGCATAACGAACTAGTGATAACCAATCAATATCTAAAATAATTTTATTTATTAAACTATGTTTTAGCAAATAAAAAGACTGATTAGTTATACTTCCGTCATTTGCAAGAAATATTTAATTCAGACTTTTCAAAATAGCACCAACAATATTCATTGCTCCATCACCAATTTGTGCAATATCTGAATCAAGCATATAACAAGGAGTAGTAAATATTATATTTTTCAAATCAATCGACACTTCTCCAAAAGAAGTATTATTATGCTTTGCTCCCATTTTATTAACTTTTTCAGCAGTACCATTATCCTGACCAATCGTAATTTCAATATTTCCCAAAACCTTTGCTAAAATAACTGGAGATATACATAAAGCTCCTATTGGCTTTCCAAGTTTGTGCATTTTTAAAATAGCACTTTCGACTTCTTTATTTACAGTACAATTTTCGCCATCAAATGCAAATGTGCTTAAATTTTTTGCTGCACCAAATCCGCCCGGAAAAATAAGTGCATCGAAATTTTCAGCTTTAAATTCTTTCAGATTCTTGATTTTGCCTCTTGCAATTCTGGCAGATTCAACCAAAACGTTACGTTTTTCGTTCATCACATCTCCTGTAACATGATTTATTACATGAAACTGTTCCATATCAGGTGCAAAAATTTCGTAACATGCACCATGTTTTACAATTGCAAACATAGTTAAAGTTGCTTCATGAATTTCTGTTCCATCATATACACCACATCCTGACAAAATAATTGCAAAATTCTTTTTAATTTTCATATCTGTAATGTTTAAAAGGTTTGACTTTGCAATTTACATTTTTTTTAACAATTTATTTTAAGTATTTCAATACTAAAATTTGTTTAGTTATTTTTTACTTCATACATTTGACAAAAATATATACAATTATGAAAAAATTTTTACTTTTAATTTTAGTAATTGTTTGTGCAAACATTTATACAAATGCACAAACTTGGCCTCAATATTATGGTGATGCAGGAATACAAAATAGCAATAGTGCAGCTCCGTATATTGATTATTACACTGGCATGCTTAATAGCGTTATGATAGCTGGATCTACTGATTCGGAAGGTGCTGGAGGTAAAGATGTTTACTTTGTTAGAGCTGGAATAGACGGAAGTTCTATTATTACCAAAACTCGTGGTTCTGTTGCTGATGAAGTTATTAATTCAATTTGTCCTTTTACACAACAATCAGGGTATGACATTCCTAATTTTTTACTTGGAGGATATACAACCATAAATGGAAATAAAGATGTAATAATATATGTAACTGACACATTGGGAAATGCCGCATTAGGTAATTGTGATTCAGTAATTATTTCTAATCCTTTCGATGATGAGTTAAATTGTGTTATGTACGCAACTGAAAGCGTATCTTATGGTGCTGGTTATACTACAAATTTGTCTGGAAATAAAGATTTTTATTTCATGAGTATAATGTCAAGCCCATTAGACACAGGCTATACTAGAATATTTGGTGGAGTTGGCGACGATGTTGCAACTACTATTTACGGAGATGGTTACCAATATTGGTACATGGCAGGTTATTCAAATAGTTTTAGTGCTGGGAGTGATAATGATATTTATATTGTTAGTTACGATGAAAGTGGAGATTCAATATTTTGGCAAAAAACTTATGGTGAAGCTGGTGAAGATGTTGCTAATGATATTGCTCATGCTTATGACATGTATTTTGGAGAAGTTTTCTATGTAGTTGGTTCAACTAATAGCTATAGTACTGGCGATAAAGACGTATATATTTTAAAGTTAGATGCCATAACAGGAGATACTATTTGGACTAAAACATACGGAGGAGTTAACGATGATGAAGCTTCTGACATATTAATTCAAGCAGGTGATGGAATTAATTACATAATTGTTTCTGGCTATACAACTAAAGATGGTTCTTCTGATAAAGATGCTTATGTATTAAAATTAAATGATTTAGGAGATACACTTTGGACAAAAACATTTGGACAACCAGGTATTGATGATATTGCTACAACTTCCATATTCGAAAATTGTGAATGGTATATTTCTGGAACTTCTGGAGATCAAATGTTTTTAAATAAATTCCCAGAACCCACAATTCCATTAACATTCTTAGTTAATGATGTAAGTTGTTTTGGAGATAGCGATGGCTCTATCGAACTTAGCTTACCTTTAGCTTATGAAAACGTTGGTAATATTTATACTTTTTGGCCAACTGTAGGAGGACAAGCAATTAATGGTGAGAATAATCAACAAAATCCTTTAAGAACTTACGATATCGTAAACTTCTTAAGTGCAGGTTATTACGTTGTAATAGTAGATGATAATTTTTGTCAAACAGTTGACTCAGCTGAAGTTAAACAGCCAGATCCTCTTACATCAACTCACATGCAATTAACAAAAGGATGCCATCTAGCTTCAGATAAAAGTGCAGTTGTTACTCCATCTGGAGGAACTCCACCATATAGCTATGAATGGTTTAATACAGGCATTTTTGATTCAATTGCTTATAATTTACCTGCATTTAACCAAGATGTATATATTTATGATAATAATGGCTGCTCTTATTATGATATTGTACCAATTTTAGACTCACCATCTCCTCTTGATATTGTTTATTCAGCACAATACGACATGAGTTGCCCCGGCGTTTGTGATGGCAGTGCTAAAGTAACTGCTTCTGGCGGTAGTTTTGATGATGGCTTTGGTTATAATTATTATTGGTTTAATGCAGAAGGGCAAAATACCGATTCAATTTCAAACTTATGCACTAATGCATACCATGTTACTGTTATAGACTCTTATGAGTGTTCTGTTGCACTTGACTCAATACTATCTGTAAATGAGCCATCGCCAACATATATTGATTTTGGTGCATTTGATTCTTATTGTAACGGTAGTGACGATGGAAAAATAGAATTATATTACATTGACGGTTTAGCTCCTTTTACATATATCTGGAGCAATGGCTCAACTAACGACACATTAACATCTCTAACACCAGGCAATTACACAGTTACAGTTACAAATGCAAATGGTTGTATGGTTGATTCGTCATATTCAATTTCAGAACCTACAGCTATTGCTGATAATGCAGTAATTAATAATATTTCTTGCGTTGGTGCAAATGATGGTTCAGTTAAAATATATCCATCTGGAGGCACTTCAACAACTTATAATATTGAATGGTATGATTATTCTACAAATGACTCAATTTCTGGATTATCGGCAGGAACATATTCTGTAACTATTTATGACACTGACTACACATGTTTTAATACTTATACATATACAATTACTGAACCGTTGTCTTTATCGTCAACAGTATCTACAACTAATATTTCTTGCTGGGGTGATGCTAATGGTTCAGCAACTGTAGCAGCAATCGGAGGAACAACACCATATTCGTATTTATGGAGTAATGGCTTTAACGGAGCAACTTATAGCGGATTTCCTGCAGGTTTCTTTACTGTTACAATTACAGATGCTAATGGATGTTTTACAAATAATTCAGCAACTATTAGTCAACCTTCATCGGCTTTATCGGCTTCAATAGTTGGAACTGATGTATTATGCAATGGGGGCACAACAGGAAGTGCCGATATAACTGTATCGGGTGGAACATCAGGCTATACTTATAGCTGGTCAAACTTGATGGCAACAGAAGATTTAAGTGGAATATCAGCAGGAACTTATGATGTAACAGTTACCGATGCAAATCTATGTACAACAACAGCTAGTGTAATTATCAACGAGCCTACCGATTTAACAGCTAGTGCAGTAAACACAAGCGAAACAATTAATGGCTTATGCGATGGAACAGCCACAGTCACAGGTGCAAACGGAACAAGTCCATACACATATTTATGGGATATAGCAGCAGGAAGTCAGGCAACACAAACAGCCACAGCATTATGCGTTGGCATATACAGTGTAACCGTAACTGATGCAAATGGTTGTATAGAAGTAACCACAGTAAACATAGTCGGACCAGATGCTTTAGATTTAACCTCGATAGGCTCAACCGTATTGTGTAATGGCAATTGTGATGGAACAGTTAGCGTAAGTGCAACTGGCGGAGTTACACCATATAGTTATTTATGGAGCGATGGATTAAGTCAAGCAACACAAACTGCCACAGGTTTATGTGCAGGCACATACACAGTAACTGTAACCGACTCTAACGGTGCAATAGCTATAACCAATGCAAATGTAACCGAACCAACCCAATTATCATCAACGGTAACTACTTCAAATGTTGCCTGCTATGGTGACAATACAGGTTCGGCAACCGTAAATGCTTCGGGCGGAACAACTCCTTACACATATTTATGGAGTAATGGATTTAACGGAGCAACTTATAATGGATTTCCAGCAGGTTTTTTCACTGTTACAATTACAGATGCTAATGGATGTTTCACAAATAATTCAGCAACGATTAGTCAACCAACTGCTGCTTTATCTGCAACAATTTCTGGTTCAGACGTTTTGTGTTATGGAGCATCAACCGGAAATGTGTATTTAACAGTCACAGGAGGAACAATTCCTTACTCCTATAACTGGTCTAACGGTATATCTACACAAAATTTGACAAATGTTCCTATTGGAACTTATTCAGTTACAATAACTGACGCAAATAATTGCCAAATGACAAAATCTATTGTTATAACTGAACCAAGTGATATAATGCTTACAACTTCTTCAATAAATTCAACTTGTGGAAGTAATAATGGCACTGCCACTGTTAATGCTACGGGTGGAACAGGCGGATATACATATTTATGGAACAATGGTGGTATTACAGCATCAATAACAGGAATAATTGCTGGAACTTATGATATTACCGTAACTGACGGAAATTCATGTTCATCTTCTTCTTCAGTTGTTGTGAACGATATAACTGATCCAACATTATCTGTTGGGAGCATAAGTCACGTAAATTGTTTTAATAGTTCAAATGGCTCTGCAACAATTATTGCATTAGGAGGAACTACTCCTTTTGACTATTTATGGTCGAATGGAAATACAACAAATTCAATTTCTAGTGTTTCTGGCGGAACTTATTCTATGACAGCAACAGATGCTAACAATTGTACTGCAACTATTACAGTTACAATTAATGAACACGCTACAGCATTATCAACTTCAATTATCCCAGTAGATGCTTCTTGCTTTGGAAATTCTGATGCAAGTGCAGATTTAACTGTAACAGGAGGAACTACTCCTTATTCATTTATTTGGAACAATACTGCAAATACAGAAGACTTATCCAATTTAAGTATTGGGACATACATAGTTACTGTAACAGACAATAATGGTTGTAATGCAACAAATTCAGTTATTATATCTCAACCATCTCAAATATTTGCAACAATTTCAAAAACTAATATTTCATGTTTTAACCTTACCGATGGAAGTTTGACTGTTAGTGTAAATGGTGGAACATCACCATACACTTATTTGTGGAGTAATAGTGTTACAACATCTTCAATAAATAATTTATCTGCTGCAGTATATGATATAACTATTACAGATTCAAATGGTTGTTCAATTTTCAGAAATGATACAATTACTGAACCTTCTGCAATAGTGATTAATTTTTCAAGCATTCAAAATTCATGTGCTGGAGCAAACAATGGAAGTCTTACTGCCTCTGTTACAGGAGGAACTCAGCCATATTCTTATTTGTGGTCAACATCTGCTACTACTCAATCAATAAATAATTTAGCTGCTGGAAATTATGATGTTACTGTTACAGATGCTAATGGTTGTGTTGCCTCAATGACAAATTTTATAACTCAATCTCCTCTAATTAATTTAACTATAAATGGTCCAAGCACAACATTCTGCCCAGGAACAAGTGTAACTCTTAATGCACAACCTACTGGCGGAATACCTCCATTTACATTCAATTGGACAGATGGCTATACAACTCCAGCAATTACGGTAAATCCAACAACAACATCAACTTATAGCGTTTATGTTGTTGATGCTAATGGTTGTACGTCTTCACCTCAATCTAAAATTGTTAATATTTTCACAGCTCCTTCTGTAACTATGAACGCAAGTAATTTGACAATCTGTATAGGTGAAAGTGTTCAGATAATTGCTGCTGTTTCAGGGGGAAGTACTCCATATAGCTATACATGGAATGATATTGGATCTTCATCAAATATTAGAACTGTAAATCCAACTTCATCAACAACCTATGTTCTTTCAGTTACCGATAATTGCTCACAGCAAATTATTGATAGTACTTCAATAATTGTAAATCCATTACCAACAATCAGCGGACTAGCTCAATATACAGGTGGCACAATGACTCAAGGAAAAGTTATGGCTAAATTATTTTCCACTGTTTCAATCTATGATTTTAATGGATTTTTATCAGTTGACTCTGCGATAAATGGTAGCGATAATAAATTCTATATTGACAGTGTTGAATTAGGAGAATATATTCTAAAAGTTACTCCTACTGACAATACATATCCTACTGTATTACCAACTTATTACGATACAGTTTTACTTTCTGAGTATGCTATAAGATTAAACGTTGAATGTGGAATAGATCAAGATTTGACAGTTGTTATGAAAGAATTACAACCAGCAAGTGCCGGAACATTAACTATTAGCGGAAGAATTACTGTTGCAACCAACAATAAGGACATACTAGGCGAACCAATTCCTGGAGCAGAAATTACTTTAGAGCAAGAACCTGATGACGAACCTATATCAAATACAGAAACTAACAGTAATGGAGAATATTTATTTTCTGGTCTTATAGCAGCTGAATACTCTATAGTTGTTGATATTCCTGGTTTTCCACAACTTGAAACTCATACAATTGTTATTGATGGCGATACTGCAAATATTAATTATGTAGTTGATGTTACAGACAGTGTTGGTATTTATATTAACCATGAAACATCATCAGTAAGTAAATATGAATTGAAAGATTTTTCAGTTAACCTTTATCCTGTTCCTTTTGAAAATAGATTAAATATTGATTTTTCATTAAATACGAATTCTGATGTAAATATTGAATTATTTGATATTACTGGTAAAAAAATTGAAAGTTTAATGACTCAAAATCTTTCTAAAGGAAATTACAGCAATAGCTATCAATTAGAAAATATTATTAATGGTATTTATTTTATTAAAATGAAAGTTGGAGAAACAGTACTATTAAAGAAAATACTTAAAGACTAATTAAATTAAAAAATTATATTCGAAAGGTTGACTATTGAAAACGAAAATTCAATTAGTAAATGCGAATTATAAATTTGAGATTCTAAAAGAAAGAACGAATGTTCCATCGGGAAATAACTTTTTGCCCTTCA
>Ga0154347_1065_pt2 | contig 12921 bp, 6 predicted proteins | sample RifGroA2_FD_115875 | JGI IMG/M metagenome (GOLD analysis project Ga0154347, IMG submission 115875) | Bacteroidetes bacterium GWA2_31_9
AAATAAACCTTCTAAATATCCATTTATTTATTGATTTTAGATTCAGTGATTGATTTGTTTTATGGCAAAAAAGAAAAAATCTAAGTTAGGTTTAATTCTGAAAATAATATTTTCAATATTTTTAGTTTTAATAATTGCTGGAGGCATCATTGGATACCAGTATTATAAGAAAATTTATAATCCAAATATTCAAATAAAAGATAAAGACTATTTGTATATTCCAACAGGTTCTACTTTCGAGGATGTTGTTAGAATAATCGAAAACAAAAAGCTGGTTAAAGATATTAATTCATTTGAATGGGTTGCTGAACTTAAGAAGTATCCAGAAAAAGTTAAGCCGGGTAAATATCTGATTAAGAAAAATATGAGCAATAACGAACTTGTTAATTTGTTACGAGCAGGATTGCAAACACCTGTAATGGTAGTATTTAATAATGCCAGAACAAAAGAACAGCTGGCTGGAAAAGTTTCAAAAAATATTGAAGCAGATTCGTCTCATGTATTAAGTTTGCTCGAAAGTGATGATTTTGTTACAAAATATGGATTCAATACAGAATCAATTATGACAATGTTTATTCCAAATTCCTATGAATTATTTTGGAACACATCAGCTGAACAATTTTTTGATAGAATAGCAACTGAATATAAGCAATTCTGGACTGAAGACAGAAAATATAAGGCAAAACTACTTGGATTAAGTCAAAGTGAGGTTTCTATTTTGGCTTCAATAGTTGAACAAGAAACTATCAAGAAGGACGAAAGACCTAGAGTAGCAGGAGTTTATCTGAACAGGATAAGAAAAAAAATGCTTTTACAAGCTGATCCAACAGTTATTTTTGCAATGGGCGATTTTACAATAAAAAGAGTTTTAAAACAATATCTAGATTACGACTCGCCATATAATACCTACAAATATGCTGGATTGCCACCAGGACCAATCTGTCTTCCGTCAATTTCTTCAATTGATGCGGTTTTAAATAGCGAAAAACATGATTACATTTTCTTCTGTGCAAAAGAAGACTTCTCTGGTTATCACAATTTTGCGAAAACTGCAGAACAGCATAATGCAAATGCAAATAAATATAGAGTTGCATTAAATAAAAGGAAGATTTATAAATAGGAAAATAATTTTATATTTGTTGCAAAATTATAAATATGAGAGTTAAGTTATTACTTGTTTTTACTTTTTGCATTATTCTTTTAAAAGGATATTCACAACAGTTTACTCATTACGTAGACATTGTTAAACCTCATAGTGTGTTTTGTGATAGTAAAAGTAATGTATGGATTGCTACTGAAAGAGGTGTAGTAAAATATCACAATGGTAATTATGAATTGATATGTGATTTAGATAATATTACTCCGCAATACGTTCAAGATATTTATGAGGATAGCAATAATAATATGTGGTTTAGCATATGGAATTATGGTGTAATAAAATTCGATGGAGTAAGTTGGACGAAATATACTTTAGATAATGGCTTAGTTAGTAATCAAATATTTTCAATAATTCAAGATAATTTTGGGAATATGTGGTTTGCGACAAATGGCAGTGGTATAAGTGTTTTCAGCGGTTCATCATGGACAACTTTTAATTTAACAAATGGACTTAAATCAGATACCATTTATTCAATGGAAAAGGATAATTTGGGAAATATTTGGCTTGGGTCTTATATTCCTGTTGGGGTAATGAAATATGATGGTGTAAGCTGGACTTATTATACCGTTTCTGATGGTTTAGTTAGTAATGAAATTTATGATATTGCTGTTGATAATTATGGAAGTATTTGGTTTGGAACCAATCAGGGTGCCTCAAATTTTGATGGAACAAATTGGACTACTTATACAAGTGCCAATACTAATTTTGGTTTAATAAATAATGATTTAAATTGTATTGATAAAGACAATTTTGGAAATCTTTGGTTTGGAACAGTTAATGGTGTCAGCAAGTATGATTTAATTGATTCAGTTTGGACTAAATATTCTACATTTAATGGAATGCTTGAAAAAAAGGTGTGGAGTATTGATATGGATTCTTTAAGTCGGGTATGGATGGTAACTGATACAAAGGGAATTTGTATATTAGTTGACTCAACCTGGATTTACTATAACCCTGTTTACTTAGCAAATAATAGTGTTTTTACTTTCACTCAGGACCTAAATAATAATTTGTTTATAGCAACTGGTGGTGGATTAACAAAGTTTGATGGACAAAGTTGGACAAAGTATACTACTCTAAATTATATCTTACCAAATAATACTGTAACTTCTTTAGTAGTTAATTCCGCAGGAATTCTATATGTTGGAACTGCAAGCGACGTGATAAAAACATATAATGGCACTACATGGTCTACTTTTTATCCTCCCTTAATTTCATCTAATATTAGGTCTATGTTCATTGATAGTAATGATAGATTTTGGGTTGGTACACAGCAAGATGGAGTATTTAGACTAATGCCTGGGGGTAATAATTGGAGCAATTTTTCAGGTATTGGATTAGCTGGCAATATGGTAAATGCCTTTTATGAAGACATTGATGGGGTTATTTGGATAGCATGTAATAATGGAGTAAGTACATACTCTTCAAGCGGTATGACAGTATTTAACCAAGCTTACGATGGCTTGGTAAGTACTTTTGTGACTGATATAATGCAGGATAGCTTGGGAGATATGTGGTTCTCAACAAGTGGAGGAGGTATTAGTAAGTTCGATGGAATAAATTGGATTACTTATTCTAAAGATGATTATTTGCCAAATAATACAGTTACATGTATTTTAAAGGATTATAAAAATAATTTATGGTTTGGAACAGATTCTGGATTAGTTAAATATGATTATAATTCATGGACTGTTATGACAACTTCTGATGGATTAAATTGTAATAACATAAATTCATTGTTTGAAGACAATCAGCATAAAATATGGATTGGATATTGGAATGGAGGTGCTTCTTTATATGACCCAAGCATTAATACTTTTATTGAACACATTAACCTTAACGACAATCTGCTTTTTGTATATCCAAATCCTTCATTAGGTGTTGTAAATTTTGATGTTTCTGAGGAAATAGGAGAATTTGTATTAAGTGTTTACAATATTCAAGGTCAAGTAATCCTTGAAAAAAAGTGTTTGTCAGGAAATAATGGAAATATTAATTTAAAATCTTGCCAATCAGGCTTGTATTATGTTAATATAAAGAATTCTAAATATAATATAACGAAAAAGATATTTAAAGAATAAAAAAACTTTTTTTAAGGCTGTAATTCTATCTTTTACATTAAGTTATAAATCAAATTTGAGCTCAGTTTACATTGTGCTAAAATTTTCTTATTTTTACTTTTCTAAATAATTAAATTGTAAAATTTATAAATTCTAAATTATATGGCTGCATTTCATGCTTACGACATCAGAGGTATTTATAACAAAGACTTCAATAAAGAAGATGTTTATAAAATTGGTTTTTTTCTACCTGAATTACTGAAAACAAGAAAAGTTTTAGTTGGGCGAGATGTGCGAGTTTCGTCACCCGAAATTTACGAGTATTTAACCAGTGGTATTACTGATGCCGGAGCCGATGTTTACAATATTGGCTTGTCAACTACTCCAATGGTTTACTTCTCAACTGCAAAATTCAAATTCGATGCTTCGATTCAAATCACTGCATCGCATAATCCGAGAGAATATAACGGTTTAAAAATTTCACGAACTAATGCTCTTCCAGTTGGTTATGATACAGGTTTGGGCGAACTTGAAAAAATGATTAAAGAAAAAGCAGTGAAAATTACTGCTCCAAAGGGCAAAATCATTGATTTAGATGTTAAAGACGAATATTTGGCGTTTTTGAAAAAATATATTCCAGATTATTCTAATTTAAAAATTGCAATCGACTGTTCAAACGGAATGGCAGCTTTGCTAATAAAAGATATTTTAGGCGATTATCCTTCATATATTTACGAAGATTTAGATGGCACATTCCCAAACCACGAAGCTAATCCATTGATACTTGACAATGTTCAGGATTTAATTTCATTAGTGAAAAAAGAATCGGCTGATATTGGAATTATTTTCGATGGCGATGCCGATAGAGTTATGTTTGTTGACGAAAAAGGTCAGTTCATTTCCCCCGATTTAATGATTGCTGTTATGGCTCATTATTTTTTGGAAGAAAAAGGCTTGAAAGGCTTGGTAATACAAGATATTCGTACTTCAAAAGCTGTAGCCGAATATATTGAGCAATTTGGCTCTAAAATGCACATGTGGAGAGTTGGGCGAGCTTATGCAGCACTAAAGCTTCGTGAAATTGACGGAATTTATGGTGGCGAACTTGCTGGACACTATTATTTCAAAGATTTTTATTATTCCGACTCAGGTTTACTAGCATCGCTTATAATTTTAGATGTTGTAAGTAAGATGAAAAAGAAAGGAATTAGCTTGTCGCAATTAATTTCAAAAATTGCAACTTACCACAATTCAGGCGAAATAAATTTTAAAATTGAAAAAAAGCAAGATGCAATGGATTCGATTAAAGAATGTTTTACAGCAGAGGAGAATCCAACAGCATTTTATGACTTCGATGGTTATAGAATCGAATTTAAAGATTGGTGGTTAAATGTAAGACCGTCAAATACAGAACCATACCTCAGATTCCTTGCTGAGGCTAAAACACAAACATTATTGGATGAAAAAATTGAAAAAGTTTATCAAATAATGAAACAATTCAAGTAAGATGGGTTAAGTTAAAATTTAAGCTGATGAGAATAATTGGTTATTCGACAAAAAAAGTGAGAAATGATGAAGAGTTTTACAATATAAAAGACGAAAGCTTACAAGAATGATATACAGTTTGTTAAGCTCCGCAAAGCGTAATAATAATTCCTTATAAATTGCAAGCTGTTTGAGCGAAGTCGCAGACGGAGTGAGTTCTTGCAATTAAAAGTTTTTTGTTACTTTTTTTCGATAAAAAAAGTAAAAGAAAACACTATAATTAATCCTGTTTTCACTTAATATGTTGAATAACCAAATAAATACGAATTGCAAATACTATTAAAATACCTAACTTTCTCATGAAATTTAATGTAAAATATTAAATATTACATATTAAATCTTACATGATTAAGCAACTTATATATTTTTAAAACGTCTATTTCTCGAATTGGTCACCTTATGAATTTTAGTGATAAAGAAGCAGTTGAAAAGCTTGTGATTGCTTGTGCAAAAGGTGATCGACGAAGTCAGCAAATTGTTTATAAAGCTTTTTATGGCAAAATGCTTGGCGTATGTGTAAGATATTCAAGCAATAGAGATGAAGCTAAAGATTTGTTGCACGACAGTTTTATCAAAATTTTTGAAAAACTCAAAAATTTCAAAAATGAAGGTTCTTTAGAAGGTTGGGTTCGACGAATTGTAGTTAACAATGCAATCGACTTTGTGAGAGCAAAAAAGGAATTTGTTTTAAATTATGATGATGAATCCCAATTTGAAAACATTCCAGACGATAATCATTTTGATTCAGATATTGAAGAAATGAAAAAAATCAAAGCTGAAATAATTCTGAGTTTTGTTCAAAAATTAAGTCCTGCATATAAAACAGTTTTTAATATGTATGTGATTGAAAGTTACACTCATAAAGAAATTGCCGATTATCTTGAAATCAGTGTAGGAAGCTCGAAATCCAATCTGGCTAAAGCAAAAATGAAGTTAAGAGAAATGTTTGAAAAATATAAAAATGGAAAAGGAAAATTTTCATGACGGGTTTGAAAACCTGTTCCGCGAAAAACTAGAGAATATAGAATATCCATATTCTCCTTCTAATTGGGCAGGTTTACAAAAAGGCCTTAGAAAGCAAGGCTTATCTAAAGGTTCTTTTATTTCTACAAGTGTAGTTGTTTCAGCTATTGTAGTTTCTGTTGTTGTTATTTCAGCAGGAATTTATTTTTTGCAAAATAATAGTATTGAGACGAAAAAAACTGATAAAGTTGTTGTAAAAACTGAAATAGCTTCACAAAATAATATTATCAATGAAACTATTGATGACACGAAATCAACTATTACCAATGTTGAAAATAGTGGTTCTCAGTCTTTAAAAAGTGTAAATTGTACTAAACATTCAGAACACATAAATAACACAACCCTTGAATCAAAAAAATGTGTTAATGAAAATGTTACAGCTGAAAATGTTTCAGAAAAGCAAAAAAATATTGTAGCAAATGAGCCAGTACAACATAGTAAAGTTATTCCCGATGCACAATTTACTTTTGATGTAGTTGAAGGCTGCTCTCCGTTGAAAGTAAAGTTTATGCCAAATGTTAAATGCGATTCAATTATTTACCTTTGGTCTTTTGGCGATGGCGGAAAATCTACTGACCCAAATCCAACTCATGTTTTTGAGCAAAGTGGAAAATACAACCCAACATTAACTACAAAATATTATAAGTCGAGTGCAATTAATACTGAAATAAGTAATGTTGCAATCACAGTAAATTCTTCAGCTGTTGCTGATTTTACAAACGAAGCTGTTAAACAAAATGTTACATTCAGAAACATGTCATCAAATTATGACAAAATTGAATGGAATTTTGGCGATAGCGATAATTCAATTTTAGATATAGCAGAACATAAATATAAAGTTGATGGAAATTACAATGTAAGACTAATTGCATACAATAATTCGGGCTGTAATGATACATTGTTGAAAAAAATGCAAATAAATATCGAACACGATTATTATGTGCCAACAGCCTTTAAGCCAAATGGCGACTCAAAAAATGAAACTTTTGGACCAATTGGCGAAACACTTGACTTGTATCAATATGAAATGTATATTTACAACAGATTTAATAATCTGATTTTTGAAACCAAAGATGTTAATATTCCTTGGGATGGAAAAATTAAAGGAACCAATCAGATGGCTGAAACAGGAGTTTATGTTTGGATAATTATTACTAAAGATAAATTCGGAAATGTTAAGAAACGAAATGGAAATGTTACACTATTAAACAAATGAATATGAGAAAATTAATAATATTTTTATTGTTCAGCAATTTTTTAATTTCAAATGCACAGAATAATATTTTTAATGAATCAAACCAACTAAAATATAGAGATGAAGAAAGCTACAAAAGCATAAATTTTAAAGTAGAGTGGTTCGATTCAGATAAAAGTGAGGCATCACTTAAACAACTTTTAAAATCAAATTCCGATGTTTTTTATACAGTATATAATTCTTTAACAAAAGAATGTACTGTTGAATCAAAATTAAATATTGATAGAACTTACATTAACTCATTACTCGGAACTAAAGGCTATAAAATTTCGGAATATACTGAGAAAGTGCATTTGTTTGTTTCTACTCGACAAGTTTCTGCAAGTGAGCAAAAAAGACTTACTAATGTAAGAAAAAATTCTGACAAATATTACAGAGAGGATTTAAAAATCAATTCAAGCAAATCAGTTTCAGGAGAACAAATCGGATCTAAAATATCAAACACTCCTGTAAAAAGTAGATATGATGCAATGACTACGACCGAAAAAATTAAATACTTTGAAAATCTTAAGTCTGAAGCTTTAAAAAAAGGTTATCCAACTCAAAAATATGATTTAAGAATAAGTGAATTAAAAAATACTGAAAACAAATAATTATGAAAAAAATATTACTTGCAATTATATTTTCATTTGCATCGTTTTGGTCATTTGCTTGTGATTATACGCTAGAACTTTCAGATTCCTATGGAGATGGATGGGATGGAGCTGATATCGAAGTTTGGATTAATGGTTCTTATCAAAATGTTTATACAGTTTCAGGATCTGGCTTAAATGTTACTATAACTGTTAATCAGGGAGACAATCTTGAATTGTACTATTCATCAGGTAGTTATGAAAATGAGCATGAGTGGTATTTATATAATTCATCAGGAACTTTAGTCGCTTCTGATGGACCAACACCAAGTACTGGTTTGGTTCTTGATATTTCTGCCGATTGCGGTGGTGGTGGTGTTAGTACTGCTGGCGATTGTTCAGCTGCAATAAATGTTTGTACAGACCTTGGTTTTCAGATTGATGCAAATGGGTCAGGTTCAGTTAATGAAATTCCTGCTTTAGGTTCTTTAGGAAATCCAAATAATAATAATCCAGGAGGTTCAGGTAATGAAGGTTGTTTAAGAATTGGAGAGAGTAATAGTACTTGGATGATAATAAATATTGCTGGTAGTGGAAACCTAGAATTTAACTTTGGCGGTTCAGACCAATCTGGTTATTATGATTGGATAATGTACCCATATAATGCTACTTCATGTACAGATATTCCTGCAAACTTAGTTGCTCCTGTTCGATGTAATTGGAATGGATGTAATTATGGAGGTACAGGTTTAGATGATAATCCATCTTGGTTAACCGAATGTTCATCTAACTTTGAACCCTCTTTGCCAGTTGTTTGTGGTGAACAATATATAATTTGTTTTTCAAATTATAATTCTGCAGTTACTGATGTTCCATTAGTCTTTGGTGGTACAGCAACTGTAGAGTGTATGGGTTCTACTTGTGCAGGAACTACAACATGCGATTATGACCCTGGAAATGTTGCATATCAAAATTGTATTGGTGCAATCCCGGTTTGTCAGAATGTTTTTTGTCAGGAATATGCTTTTTCTGGAGTCGGTTCAGTAACTGGAGAAATAAGTACTACAGCAACATGTTTATCTTCTGGAGAAAAAAATGATGCATGGTATATTTTTACAGTTCAGCAATCAGGAAATGTTGATTTTTTAATTACACCAAATGACTTAACCGACGATTATGATTGGGCTTTGTTCAATTTAACAGATGCTAATTGTAGTCAAATTCCAACAACACCTTCTTTATTAGAGAGCTGTAATTATTCTGGCACTAGTGGTACAACTGGTCCAAATGGAAATTCTGCTTTAACAACTCAGGGTTCTGGTGGTACTCCTTATAATGCTGTTGTTCCTGTTGTAACAGGCGAAACTTATGTTTTAAATGTTAGTAATTTTACTTCATCAAATGATGGTTACATTTTAGATTTCACAGCGTCAACAGCTGTAATTTTTGATAATGTTCCACCGGCTTTGGATATTATAACAACTTCACAGGTTTGTGGAAGTACAACAATTACTTTTCGTTTTACAGAACAAGTTCTTTGTAGCTCAGTACAAGCTTGCGATTTTACAATTACCGGCCCTGGTGGTCCATATACAGTTAGTAGCGTAACAGGGCCCGGTTGTTCTGGTAGCGGAACTCAAGGTTCTGAGTTTACTGTTACTTTCTCTCCCGGTCTAAGTACTGCCGGAAATTTCAATCTAAATCTTGTTTCTGGTTGTGGTTGGGTTGAGGATTTATGTGGAAATGTAGCTGTTGATGGCAGTTTACCTTTCACAATTGTAGGGCCAACTAGTTCTACAACACAAGTTAATGTACTTTGTTATGGAGCTTCTACTGGTCAGGCAACTGTTACAGTTACAGGTGGAAGCCCAAATTATACTTACGATTGGTCGCATCTTGCACCAATTACAAATGCCGTTGCTTCAAATACAGTAACAGGTTTATCTGCTACACCGGGAACTTATTCTGTTACAGTTACTTCAAACGGTGGTTGTGCAACTGTTAGTTCGGTAACTATTACCGAACTACCACAAATGACAATAGCATTAACTCCAAATCCAGAATCGTGTAGCGGTGCAAACGATGGTTCTATTGATATAGTAGTTACTAATGGTGCTTCACTTTTTGATTATACTTGTACCGGTCAACCTAATCAAAATAATCAACCTGCAACATATAGTTATACAGGCTTAGGTTCAGGACCTTATACTATTGTTGTTACCGATAATAATAATTGTACAGCTTCTGCAAATACAACTGTCAATGCTGGAGGATTAGTGAATGCCGCTTTTTCATATCCAGGGAATCAATGCTTTACAGGAACAAATTCATTTACATTCGATAATACAAGCACAGGTGCAACTTCATATTTATGGACTTTTGCCGGAGGAAATCCTGCAACTTCCACTGATTTTGAACCTACTGTAACTTTTAATACAGCAGGAGCTCACATTGTTACGCTTACTGCATATAATGGAGCAACTTGCTCTGACCTTGAACCTATTACCCTTACTGTATATGATTTGCCAATTGTAACAGCAACTCCTGTTGCAACTACATGCTTTGGTTTTAGCGATGGCTCAATATCTGTTGTTGCAACTGGTGGTTCAGGAATATATACTACTTATACATGGTCACCGGCTCAGCCTAATAGCCCGAATGCTAGTGGTTTATATGCAGGTAATTATGCTGTAACTGTAAAAGATTCTTATAATTGTATTGGTGTAGATTCGGCAACAGTTACAGAGCCAGCTCCTTTAGTTGTATCAGCATCTCGTAATGATATTAGTTGTAATGGTTTATGCGATGGAAATTTGTTTTCAAGTGTTGTTTCAGGTGGCTCAGGTTCTTTTAATTATGCTTGGGATAACGGAGTAAATACTCAAAATCAAATAGGTGTATGTGCTGGTAATTATACTGTTATTATAACCGATGCCTTATCAACACCAAGTTGCAATCAAACTGCAAGTGTTGCTGTAACAGAGCCATCAGCTATGGTTTTAACGACCAGTTCTACAAATTCTGATTGTACTGCTTCAAATGGTACTGCAACAATAACTGTTAACAATGGAACACCTGATTTCACCTATAATTGGTTGTGGAGTACTGGCAATAGTAATTCTACTACAGCTTCAAATACAAGTACTGTAAACACATTGCCAGCTGGTAATGTTAGTATTACTGTTTATGACAATAGTGGCTGTTCAAAAGATACAGTAATAAATGTAAATGCTAATTCAGGTCCAACTTCTTTAATAAGTTCTTCAACTAATGTAACTTGTAATGGCTCATGTAATGGCTATGCTGAGGTTACAGTTACAGGAGGAACACCTAATTATACTTATATTTGGGATGGTGGAGCACCTGTAAATACAAGTTCAACAACAAATTCAATAAATACTCTTTGTGCTGGTTCTCATACCGTTTCAATAACTGATGCAAATGGTTGTGTAACAACGGTATCTGTTTCAATAACTCAGCCAAATGCTTTGGTAGCAACTCCTACAGTAATAAGTTCTCATTGTGGACAATCTGATGGCAGTATAAGTCTTAATGTAGCTGGTGGTTCTTCTCCTTATTCATACATTTGGTCAAGTGGAGAAACTACACAAAATATTTCAGGAAAACCAGCCGGAACATATTGTGTTACAGTAACCGATGCTGCATTTTGCACTGTTACTGCTTGTGCAACAATTACTGATATAGGAGGAATTACTTCACTTTCAACTACACAAACTGTTGTTTCATGTTTTGGAGGAAATAATGGAACTGCTACAGTTTTTGTAAATGGTGGACTACCTCCTTATTCTTACTCTTGGGAAAATGGTCAAACAACTAGCACAGCCACAGGTTTATCTTATACAGGAAATGCTTTTTGTGTTACCGTAACAGATCTTAATAACTGTGAATTACCTATTTGTGTAACAATAACACAACCTACTCAAGTTACTGCTTCAATATCTGCAAGTGACTCGGTGAGTTGCTTTGGAGGTAATGATGGTTGGGCAACTGTAGTTGGAAGTGGAGGATCTACCCCATATTCATATCAGTGGGGAGCCGGAACAGGAAGTCAGGTTACAGCAACAGCATCAAATTTATTTGTAGGAACATATTGTGTTACAGTAAAAGATGTTAGCAATTGTCCTGCGTCTCAAGTATGCGAAACAATTTATCAACCCTCTGTTTTAAATGCAAATATTACTGCCACTGTTTCTGCTCATTGCAATAATGCCGATGGTGGTGCTACAGTTACTCCAACGGGAGGAACTCCTCCTTATTCATTTATCTGGCCTTCAGGTACTCCTTTAAATGCTGCAACTGTTACAGGCTTACCAGCAGGAACTTATGTTGTTACAGTTACTGATGCAAACGGTTGTACAAAAACTGCTTCTGCTACTATTATAAATTTACCTTCTGGAACAGCATCAATTTCTATTAAAAAAAATGCTTCATGCAATAATGTTTGCGATGGCGAATTAACTGTTTCTGTAAGTGGAGCAACACCTTCTTATTCATATTCATGGAATACATTTCCTGTTCAAACAACTGTTACTGCAACTGGTTTGTGTGATGGTCAATACTGTGTTACTGTTACAGATGCTAATAATTGCACTATGACGGTTTGTGCAACAATAACAGAACCGGCAGTTTTAACAAATTCTTTTAATGTATCAGATATTAACTGTTTTGAAGCTTGCGATGGACATGTTACATCAAATCCATCTGGAGGAACTACTCCATATACTTATCTTTGGGATTGCAATGTAGCAAATCAAACGGTGAATAATGTTTGTGCAGGTTGGGAAGTTGTAACAATTACCGATTTTAACGGATGTACAAAGGTTGACTCTGTAGAGTTTATTGAACCTATTCAAATTTCATTATTTGTTGATACTATTGTTAATGCACATTGTAATCAAAAAGATGGTGCAATTAATATTACTGCTTCAAATGGTGGTCCATTCAGCTTTGAGTGGATTAATGGAGATGTTTCTCAAAATATAGACTCCATAGTAGCAGGAAGCTATTGCGTTACTGTTACAAATTCTAAACTTTGTACAATAGATTCTTGCATTATTGTTGCAAACGAATCGGGTCCAATTGCTTCAATAACAACATTTACAAATTTAACATGTTATCAATCTTGCGATGGTGCTGCTACTGTTGATGTTACTGATGGCAGTGGAGCATATACATATTTATGGAGCGATGGACAAACTTTAGCTACTGCAACAAATTTATGTGCAGGAATTTATACTGTAACTGTAACCGACGATGTAGGTTGTGAAACAACCGAAAGTGTTACTA
>Ga0154347_1269_pt1 | contig 12883 bp, 18 predicted proteins | sample RifGroA2_FD_115875 | JGI IMG/M metagenome (GOLD analysis project Ga0154347, IMG submission 115875) | Bacteroidetes bacterium GWA2_31_9
TGTTTCAAAAATAAGGTTTTTTAAAATGGCACCTGAATATTTACCTGAAACCCACCACCTGCAAGCGGTTTGTTAATTATAGAATTATTATCGGACAATACGAAAGACAGAAAAACTGCTTCGAAATTAAAATTTATGTTTTCATCACTTCCAAATTTTATACCTCCTGAAAAATATAGGGTTGACAGCAGTTTATTCGGCTTATTAAACTTTTCTATAACCTCATTCTCATGTACTTCCATTTCTTCTTTCAAAAAATATACGTCTGATTTTGAGTTGACCAGATATTGAAATTCAGTAGAAGCTTTACAAAACAACTTAACATATTTAGATCTAAGCATTAAATACCTAAATTCGAGTGGAATACCTACATAATTAGCTTTTTGTTTAATTCCCCGGAGCCTCATATATTCAACCGCAGTTTCATCTTCATTAAATAGAAAATAGTAAAAATCATTGTTTTTGTCTGAATAGTTGCTTCCTGACATACTATTTAATGTCGAAAACCTCAATCCAGTCTGTATTCCAAGTTTATATTCACTTGAACGTAATTCGATTTTTGCACCGAGATACCAATTGTAAAACGATGTCTTGTTATAAATATCAGAAGGGTAATTATTTTGGTCTTGTTTTCTTACCAAATCAATTTGCTTAAATTCACTTGCATAAAAAACAGCTCCAGATTCTATTCCTATGAATTTAAGATAAGTATTTTTTTTAGCTTCCTCTTGTGAAAATAGTTTGATTGCTGAAATACATAATATCAAACTAAAAAATAAGCTGAAATAAGTTTTTTTCATATTAATCGCTTTTTATTTTTGATACAAAAATTGCTCTAAGTTGATTTAGGTGAGTAACTTTAAAATGTGATAAAAATAATTATTAATAAGTTAAAAATTAAAAAGTATATTTCAGTACAAAACCCTTTTTATCCTGAAAATAATATGCTCCCAATGACATGTTGTCAAGTAATTCCTGATACTGTTTACTTTTTCTGTTTCCAGTAGGTGTAAATATTGCTCCTAAAACTGTTAAAGGAACTCCGACATAAGCCATTAAAGCTCCAAGCATCATATTTCGTGAACCTTTATCAAATTCGTCATCGTTATTTTCAGTTGTGAAAGTACCAGTATTTGAATTATAGGTAGAAGTATAAGGTTGATTCATCGCATTATTAATTTGACGATCTCCCTTAATTATCAACGAAATCCCACCGATTGTAGCAGGAATACCAACAATAAGAAACGCTTTGCCAGTGTTTTTCATTTTTTTATAGCTTTCAACTTTATGCTTATACTTTATAGCATCTAATTTTGTATTTTGAGCAAAAGTATTTTCGAAAAGAAAAATTGTAATAAAAAATATTAAGAATGTTTTCATATACATATTATTTACGATGTAAAAATATACAATATCTTTTTTTTTTACAAATATATTTGTGATAGGAAGTTTTTTATAACTAAAATTTCTGAGTCCTAACTTTCTTTTTACGAAATAATTAATGATGTCATAATCAGAGAGCCAGCTACAAGCTTGTCGTTGAAAAATGATATGTTTTCAGAATTTTCTTTTAGTCCTAAAATATATAATAAAGGCAAATAATAATCAGGAGTTGGAATTGCTTTATTTACAGCCAAACTTTGCTTTTCATATTCAATTAACGATTTTAAATCGTTGTTAATAATCCAATTATTTATTTTTTCTCTAGCTTCAAATGCCCAATCAAAACCATAATTGTCTTTGTCAAGATTTGCAAAATCAACCAATCTCAAATTATGCACAATGTTGCCACTTCCAACAATTAATACTCCTTTTTTCCTAAGTGAGGCGAGTTGTTTTGCAAGATTAAAATGAAATTCTGCTGGTTTTGTTTTGTCAATACTTAGTTGAATTACAGGAATATCTGCTTTTGGAAACAAATGAGTTAAAACACTCCATGTTCCATGATCCAAACCCCAATCAAAATTGAGTTCTACGTTTGTTGGTTGTAATATTCTTTTTGTTTAGTTTGCAAGTTCTGGGCTGCCTTTTGCAGGATATTGAAATTCAGACAATTCTTTAGGAAATCCATAGAAATCGTGAATTGTTTTTGGCAATTCCATTGCTGTAGTCTTTGTCCCATTTATAAACCAATGAGCAGAAATACAAAGAATTGCTTTTGGCTTAGGTAAAGACTTTGCAATATTTCTAAATCCATCAACAAATTGATTTTTCTCTATTGCATTCATCGGATTGCCATGACCAAGAAACAAAAGAGGTGTTTTTTCTGAATCTGAAAAATTGTTAAAAAATGAGGAGGACTCTTTCATCTTTTTTTAATATTTGAATAAAAGTATTGTCTTATTTATAATAAGTAGCCTTTTCATTTCCATACAAAAGAGGTGAAGTAAGGGACATTTTCCAAGTTGCTAATTTTGTTGGTTGATTATAATACAAATAAACAGAATCGTTTTTTGTTTCAAAAAATATTTTTTCTGGCTTTGAATCAATTTTAAATTTATACATTCCAATAGATAATTTATGATTATTAACCCTTATAGTACCTTTAATATTATCATGGTCTCCAGTAGTTTTTGTATAATTATATTCGCCGTAACTATTTTTATCAATATCTAAAATAATAAATCCTTCCCCAGTTTCTGCATACCAACTTCCTATATAATCAGTATTATAATTTTCAACTTTTTTCTTACAGCTAAAAATTAATAATAGAAAAATTAATAAATATCTAAAATAATAAGTTGATTTCATTTTGAATTTTTACAGAAATTGAATAAAAATATTGTCCTAGTAATAGTCATTATTTACTTAATTCAATCATTTATTTATAATAAGTAACCTCATCACTTCCATAAAAAAGTGGATTAATAAGTGTCATTTTCCAAGTAGCCAATTCTCTAAAATAATACTCTTCTATATAAACAGAGTCACTCTTAGAATTAAATATAATTTTTTCAGGTGGAGATACAATTTTGAAATTATGAATTCCTATTGATAATCTATTTTTATTAACTCTAACAGTACCTTTTATTTTTTCAGAATCTCCATCTGATGTTTTCATACAATAATAATTCCCATGACTATCGTCATAAATATTAATAAAAACTCTTACTGTCTCTCTTACACTTCCTGACCATGATCCAATATAATCAGTATTATAATTTTCAACTTTCTTTTTACAACTAAAGATTATTAGTAATAAAACTATCAAATATTTTGATTTAACGAGTAATTGCATTTAAATAATCATTTCACATTAATCTTAAAACACAAAACATCAGCTATCTGACAGATTACTGCTTACTTCTTACTAAGGACCGCCATACAAACCTTCTCAGCAGTAATAGGCATTGATGTAATCCTCACACCAAGTGCATTCTCAACTGCGTTTGCAATCATTGGTGCAGCAGGAAGCATTGTATGTTCGCCCATTCCTCTTGCTCCATAAGGTCCGTCGGGTTGAGGAACTTCTATAATTATTGGCACAATTTCGTCGGGAATATCCATTGATGTTGGCAGTTTATAATCGGTAAAGTTTGGGTTTAGCAATTTTCCCTTATCGTTGTAACGCATATCTTCGTAAAGCACTGTAGCCAAGCCTTGTAATAATCCGCCAGTTAGTTGTCCTTTTACTAAATCGGGGTTTAGAGCTTTTCCGCAGTCAATAGCTTCAACGGCTTTAAGAACTTTCATTTTTCCTGTCATTTTATCAATTTCAAGAATCAAAGCAGCAGCACCAACAGTATAATGCACATTTGGATGTCCGCCCTGACTGGTTTCAGGGTCAGCATTAGTTGACGAAAATTCGGGCATAAAAACGCCTCTAGCAATAATTGGTCCGCCTTTGAAAGTTCCATCTTCGACCTGTATTCCGTTTATTACAAAGTCTTTAAGCGGAAGTGCAAAATCGGGCTTTGTTTTACATTTTACTTTTTCATCTTCCAAATAAAGCATATCGTAATGCAAATAATGTGTTCGCTCAATCAACTTGAAAATTTGGTCTTTAGCATCAAGAGCAGCCTTTTTGACAGCATTTCCGCAACTCCATGTTATGTGCGAAGCAACAGTTTGCCATTCGTAAGGATTACGGTCAGTATCAGGATTTTCCACACGTATTTTGTGAGGCGGAACTGATAAAACTTCTGCTGCAATCTGAGCCATTACAGTCAGATAGCCTTGACCAATATCCATTCCCGAAACAAGAATATTTAAACTTGCATCTTCGTTAAACTTTAAAAATGCTGATGAAGAGGCATTTGGTGGCATTGCTGGAGCTTTCCAGAATAATGAAAAACCTTTGCCAAGAACTTTATCAGGATTTTTTGATTTTAGTTCTTTGTCCCAGTCAATTTCAGCCTTTACTTTATTGATAGCGTCAAAAAGACCATTAGGGTTCATGTGTGCTCCATAAGCCAATGTGTCACCTTCTTTTATGGCATTTAATTTACGGAACTCAATTGGGTCCATATTCAAGTGTTTCGCTATGCGATTCATGTGCGATTCAAGTCCAAATAAAAATTCTGAATAACCAAAACCTCTATAAGCACCTCCTGGAGGAAGGTTAGTGTAAATACACACTGAGTCGATAGTTACATTTGGAATTCTGTATGGTCCAATTGCCGACAAACCTACGGCGTTAACAACATTTGCTCCGTATTCAACATAAGCACCTGCATCCCAGTATATTTTGTGGTCTAATCCGGTAATTGTTCCGTCTTTTTTGATTCCGATTTTTAGTTTGCAAACTACACCAAGTCGTTGGTAAGTATTGTAAAATTCCTGTTCTCTTGTCCAGCGTATTTTTACAGGATTTCCTTTGCATTTTGTTGCTAAAGCAGCCGATAAAATTTCCATTGTAACTCCTGCTTTTCCGCCAAATCCACCGCCAACATGTGGAGCAATTACCCTAATATCTTTATGTGTAATTCCAAGAGGAGCAAGAGCTTCGGCAAACAAATGCCGTTGAGTAAAGGGTGATTGTGATGATGCCCAAACTGTTAAACGTCCTGAGTGGTCAAATTTACCAATAGCAACATGCGTCTCTATCGCACAGTGAGCGTAACGAGGAACGTTGTAAGTGTCTTCGAGAACATAGTCGGCTTTCTTAAATGCTTTATCAGAATCTCCCTTACGGATTTTGCGCCAATGAGCAATATTTGTCTTAGCTTTTGGAAAGAACCAAGGAACGTGAACATAATCTCCCAAATCGGGATGTAATAAGTCAGCACCTTCTTTTATGGCTTCCATTTGATCTAAAACCGCAGGTAATAACTCGTATTCAACTTTTACCAATTGAGCTGCTCTTTTTGCTACTTTCGGACAACGAGCCACAACTGCTGCAACTTGTTCTCCAACAAATCGAACTCGGTCTTGTGCAAAAATGTAACGGTCTTTCATATACAGTCCAAACTTATATGGAAAGTCTTTTCCGGTAAATACATTTATTACACCATCTACCTTTAAAGCATCAGTAAAATCAATGCTTTTGATTATAGCATGTGCGTGTGGACTTTCAACAATTTCTGCATAAAGTAAATTTGGGCCGAAGTCAATATCATCGGCATATATTGCAGCTCCCGATACTTTTTCTTTTCCATCGATTCGGGTTATTGGTTGTCCTATAAATTTTAAATCTTCCATTTGTTTATATTTTTTTGACAGGATTTACAAGATTTACATGATTTGTTGTTTTAATCTTGTTAATCCTATAATCCTGTCTAATTTTTTCATTTTTTACAACTCATAATTGCATCAAGAATTGGGGTATAACCTGTACATCTACAGAGATTTCCCGATAATGCTTCTTTTACATCATCTAATGTTGGATTTGGATTATGATTTAGAAGTTCTGTCGCTGCAATTGTAATTCCAGGTGCACAAAAACCACATTGAAAAGAATTCATATTAATAAATTTTTCCTGCAATTTTGTTAGTCCATTTTCAGATAAACCCTCAAGTGTAACAATCTCTTGCTCATCTGCTTCAATTGCTAAAATATTACAGCTTTTTACGCTTTTTCCATTAAGAAAAATGGTACATGCTCCACAATCGCCTCTGTCGCAACCACATTTTGGGCTTTTAGCACCCATTTTATCTCTGATTACATCAAGAAGAATATCATTTGGTTCTACATGAAGGCTTCTTCTTTCGCCGTTTAAAATTATATGTATTTTGCTCATAATCTTATCCTCCTAAAATGTCGTGAGTTTCGTGATAAACACTTGTAATTCTTTCTTTTGCTTTTAATAAAGCTCTTTCAAGCATTACTTTGGCAATATGCATACGATATTCCTTTGAAGCTCTGATGTCGGTAATTGGCGAAATAACTTTTTCAACCAATTCTTTGGCTTCGTTTAAAATTTTTTCATCAAGAGATTTTCCATTAAGTAAGTTTTCAATAATAGTAGCTCTTACTGGAACTGGACCAAGTGCGCAAAAGGAAATTTTGTAATTATTGCTTTCAGTCACAAAGACACCAACTCCTGCCTGAGCTAAGTCTTCTCCTCTGTAACGTCCTAATTTCACATAAGAAGTTCCGTGTTTATCAGTTGGCTTTTTTATTTCCAGTCCGATAACTAAGTCACCTTCTTTTATTGCAGTCTTTTTTGGTCCTGTGAACCAATCTTTTATTGAAATTTTTCTTTCTCCTGAATTGTTTTTGACAATAACATCTGCTTCATACACTAATAAAGCTGGTCCAGAATCTAATGATGGAACTGCCGAACAGATATTCCCTACAATTGTTGCACGATTTCTTGTTCCAATAGAAGCAACTGTTGTAGATGCTTCGTGAATTAATGGAAAATTTGTTTTTACAATTTCCGAATCAATTAATTCAGAAAAAGTTACTAATGCTCCAATTTTTAAAACTCCATTTGAAAATTCAATCTTAGAAAGTTCATCTATTCCTTTAATATCAACTAATATTTCAGGATTAAAAGGCGTTTCTTTTAGTTTTACTACAATGTCGGTTCCTCCGGCTAAAATAGAGGCTTTGCTTCCGTATTTTGCCAGAATATCAACAGCTTCGTTTACTGTTTTGGGTTTTATGTATTCAAATTCATGTGATATTGCCATATTATTATTGTTTGAAGTTTGATGTTTGTAGTTTGAAGTTCTTCGTCATTGCGAGGCACGAAGCAATCTGTTTTTAGTTTGTAGTTTACTCAGTTGATAAATCATTTTCTGTTATGTGTTTAGGTTAAATTGTTTGAGCTAAATCTTTTTCAGAATATGTGTCTTTAAGTCCAAGAAAATCTAAAAAATATGGGTCTCTAAAAACTAAATCGGGCATTAACTTTTGTTCATTTTTTAATAAAGCCAAATCGTTTTTAATGGTTAATTCAGGCTTTTTGCTTATAGCTGTACGTTCATAAAGTAATGATTTCATTCTGTCATTTAATAGTCTTGAACTCCACTTTTCAATCTTGCACATTTCTATATAAAACTCTCGTTTTAATGGTTCTTCAATATAAATTAATGTGCGAATATGAGTCCAACTCAATTCTCTACGCAGTGCGTAGAAAATCTTCTCATCAGGAAAAGTCTCCGCAGTGCGCAGACAATGTCTTAATTGTTGCTCGCTTCAGCCTTTGCCATATTCTTCGGTTAATTGTCCAGAAAGTATTGATACAATTTGTTTTCCATATTCGGCACGTTCGTTATTGAGTATTTCAGTTCTGATTCGTTTGCCAATTTGCCAATATAACATTGAAAGTTCGGCATTTACAGATACTGCAACTCGTTGCCGACTTTGTTCGATAAGTTGAATTATCTCGGAAGCAATGTTGTTTTTATGGCTAAAAGGTTTGTCCATTTTTATAGATTATTACTATTCAGCATCAATCGCAATTACCCTGCACATTGACGATTCGAGTTCGATTCCACGCAATGGAAATAATCCAATCCAAACACGTTTATTGCTAACTTTTTCAATATCTCCGCCAATATTTTCGGCATGAATAAGTCCACTTGGGAAAAGCTTAATGTGCATAACTTGATAATATTCTTTTTCGGGAAACATTTCGTCCCATTTTTTGCCATAATTTTTAACAAGTTTTGTTTCAGCTTCAATAAATGCTTTTGGATGCCAGTTACGAATGATTGTATTCATTGGATGGTCGGCACTTCCACAGTCAACGCCAATCCATTTTAGCTTCATTTTCAAAGCCCATTTATGAAATTCAGGTGATGGTCCCGGGTGTCTCACAAAATATCTTAGTTCATCAGATTTTTTCTGATCCCAAGCATATTTATGAAAACCTGTGTTGATAATAAGGATATCGCCTTTTTTAACTTCAACTTTTTCCATTATCATTTCTGGAGTATATAAGTCGTAATCGCCAACTTGATCAGAAATATCCGCAACTGCAGCTGGTCCATACCAAAAATCCAATGGAGTATCTCCAATTGTGCGTCCGCTTGAATGAAAATGAATTTCTCCATCAATGTGAGTTCCAACATGGTTACTTGTTGTAATTACTTGTCCGTTTGCACCTTGTCCCATGTGAGCTCCTGCAATACGTTTAAAATATTGTACTTGCAAAGGTATATAACTAGGCCATGGTGGAGTGTGAATACTAAGTCGTTGAGTTAAGTCATATATTTTGACTTCGTTCATTAGTTTGAAAAAATCTTCGGGTTTCATATAATATTAATTTTAAATTAAAATCGAATAGCAATAACAAGCAATTTACTAATTATTGAATTAAGTGATTCAATTTTTTAACATTATTTGATGTAAAACATTGGTTTTAGTTGCTTTGGATTTCGTTAGTAGTTTATTTTCAAAGAGTTTGAGGTTTGAGGTTTGAGGTTTGAAGTTTGTTGTTGCTATCGCAGTTAAACCTCAAAAATTCAGATAAGGTTTTTGATGGTTTTATTTTACTGGCAGAGTTTGCTTTGATATGGTCGAGTGAGGAAGAGCCACAACCGAGCAGAGAATAATAGTTTGGTGGTAAATGAAGTCTAATAGTTTTAAAATAATTTCAAAAACGCATCAGGAGTAACAATCGAAATGTTTTCAAAAGGATTCAATATTAACAAATCTTTATCGCCGGTTATTATAGCGGAGGCATTGCCGGCTTTGGCAAGTGAAAGGAATTTGTCGTCTTTTGGGTCGCGGCAAGCTTTTAATGAGCCAGTAGTAACACTAATCAGTAAACTTTTCGATTCAAATTCATTTATAGCCTTTATTCTTGATTCAATTGAAAGATACTTTTCAAATTTAGCTTTGGTAAAAGTAGTAACTAATTCTTCAAAAGTATTATCTGAACGCAAAACCAAGCCTATTTCAAAAGCTAAATCGTATGCTTTTCTGCTTATCGAATGTTTTGATAAATGTGCACTTATAATAAGGTTAGTATCAAAAACAAACAGCTTAATCATTATCTTTCAGCAAATGTTTAAGTTTTTCGGGAGTAAGTCCATTTTTAGTAGCTTCATCGCTCATCGAATCAAGCATTTGCTTATAACTGTTCATAGTGGAAGTATTCACAATTTTTTTAAGCCAACTGCTTATAACAATGCCGATATTCTTCTGCTGTTGTTTATCAGTTTGCGAATATGCCTTTGCAATTTGTTCGTCAACTTCTATAATAATATGGCTCATAATAATTTATGTTTTAATAAAATATGAATAATTTAACTTTCTTCATTAAGAATTTCTTCAAGAATTTCGGGTGTAAGCCCGTTTTTCATTGCAATATCACTTATTTCGTCCATAGTTTTAAAAAGGTCATCTTTTGGATTTTTTTTACTTTTAAAAAAATCCTTCAACCAAAGGTTAATAAGAAGTTCTGCTTTCTTCCTTTTCTCACGACTTGCACTGATATAAAGAGAAGCTATTTCATCGTTGAGTGGTATAGAAATCTGTTCCATTTTTTTTAATTATAAAATCATTGTTATACAAATTTACATAAAATAAACAATTTATGAAAAAAATAATTTTTGTGGAGTTTTGCTCAAATAATGTTTGGATAGGGTTTTGTTTTTGATGGTTTTATTTTTACAGGCTTAGTCTGTACGGATATATTCGACTGAGGCATCAGATGTATTCTTTTCTAACCTCTTGTTTTATTTTTTCTTTAATTTCTGACCACTTTGCCTTTTTAATTAAAACAGGTTCTTCGTCTTGTTCGGCATCTTCGAAATAAGTAAGACTACGAGCTACCATAAGTTCAGAGCCATCAGAAAATTTGTGGTTATAAAAAGACATCATTTCGCTCAAACTATAATGCTCAAACAGGAAAAAAATATCAATAAAATCTCGCTTTCGCCCTCTCCCGGCAATTGCAGCCAATTTCATAGCAACTATATCTGGTAATGCATACAGGCGTATGTTCTCTCTGTTAATTTGTTCTTTTATTAGAGGATAGCGATAATTTACAAAGTCAACCTTTATATTATCAATTTGCATAACAACAATATTCTTATTTTGCGAAAGGAGTTGAATTTTGCCAAAGGAATACAATAAGTCCACCAATTCAGAAGCTGATAACTCTTTTTTTTCGAAAAAATCTAAATCAACAGACAGACGATGACCTATTTGCAATGCTAATGCTGTTCAACCTGCTAACCCAAAAGGAAACAATTCGGGAACAAGCATTATTTTTTTTAAAAGTTCCAGTGTATGTTCTCTGACTGATTGTTTGTATAACATCGGAAATCTTCTTTAGGTACATTAAAAATACAGCTTAAAAAACTTACACATTTGGCATCGAGGATTTTTGATTGTTGCAATTCGCTCAATATTTTTTCTTTACCGTAATATTTTAAAGACGTTCTCCAATCATTTGCAGTACCAAACATTACCACCCTTTCTAAAACATATCGAGCTTTTTTTTGCCAATCAATCTTAGTATAATCAGTATCCCAAAATATAAATGCAGATAGTTCCATAGTCTTTGAAAATAAAAAAATGCAATTCTGAACAAAATAAAATTAATAAATCAGTGTACGTGGTTCAAACATTCACAATCAGTATTAATTGGATTTTCACAAAGTTAATTTTAAACAGTAACGATACAAAAAATCAACATGAAAATTTTCTTAAAAAAATTACTTAGCAATATGTACCTGCATTTGAGGAAATGGAATATTAATTCCTTCTTTATTAAAGGCTTCGTAAACTTTTTCGTTTATACTAAATAAAACATCCCAATAATCTGCTGATACAACCCATGCACGTACTGTGAAATTTACAGAGCTATCTGCTAACTGAGAAAGTACAACGGCTGCTTTCGGGTCTTCTAAAACTCTTCCATCTGATTTTAATAAATTAAAAATAATTGCTTTAACTTTTTCAGTTTCTGTTCCATAGGCAACTCCAAAAGTCAAATCAACACGTCTTTTATCTTGATTTGAATAATTTACCATTGAAGAATTTGAGAGACCTCCATTTGGTAATATAATAACTTTATTATCAGGAGTTTTTAATATTGTACTGAAAATCTGAATTTCATAAACTGATCCAATAAAGCCCTGTGCTTCAATCACATCTCCAACTTTAAAGGGTTTGAAAATTAAAATCATAACTCCTCCGGCTAAATTCTGAAGAGTTCCGGATAATGCCAATCCAACAGCTAATCCTGCAGCACCAAGAATAGCAATAAAGGAGGTCATTTCGATTCCAACTAAGCCAAGTGCAGATATGATTATTAAAGTTTTGAATAATGCAGATAATAAGCTTCTTAAAAAAGGTCTAAGCGAAGGATCTACATTGCGTTTTTCCATTATTTTATAAACAGACTTTGTGACAATCTTCGCAACCCAAAGTCCAATTATAAGAACTAATAATGCTCCAATTAGTTTTGGTCCAAAAGCGATTAACATATCTACAATTTTGCCAACGTATTTATCAATATTTTCCATAATGTTTGTTTTTTTAAATTTAGTGCTGCAATTTAATAATTAAATTTTTTTGATGAAATGCTTATCATTGTTTTGTGTGTATTTTGTATTTTTACAAAAAGTTAAAAATGACATCAAAGTAAAAATATAAACAGGATTACAGGATTAACAAGTTAGACCTGTAAATCCTGTAAATCCTGTCAAAAAAAATATAAGCAAATGAAACGCCCATGATTAATAATAAACACACAAGGGAATGATTATAAGGATAAGACTAGCCACAGATTACACAAATTTTACTCATAAATCGCATATTTTTAAAGGCATTCGTGAGTCGCTTCGCTATGTTCACAGATTTAAAACAACCTTTGGTTGTTTTATCTGTGCTAATTCAAAAAAATCTGTGAAACAAATTTGTGTAAATTAGTGTAATCTGTGGCAAAAATCAAAAATATTAAGCTAATCAATATCAGGCAAATACTAAAATATAAACACATGAAATTAAACGATTTTCAAAATTATATAACTAATGGAATTCCAAATGAATTGCCTGAGGTTAAACAATATGATGTTGAAGTTAATCATGCTCCAAAACGAAAAGACATTTTAAGTGCAGAAGAAAAAAAACTTGCATTAAAAAATGCTTTAAGGTATTTTCCCTCAAAACATCATTCTGTTTTAGCAAAGGAATTTGCCAACGAGCTTGTAAAATATGGCAGGATTTATATGTATCGCTTTCGTCCTGATTATAAGATTTTTGCAAGACCAATTAATGATTATCCACATAAGTCTGTGCAAGCTGCGGCTATAATGTTAATGATTTCAAACAATCTGGATTATACTGTGGCTCAACATCCTCACGAATTAATAACTTATGGTGGAAATGGTGCGGTTTTTCAAAATTGGGCTCAATATCTTTTGACAATGAAATATTTGTCGGAAATGACTGACGAGCAAACTCTTGTAATGTATTCTGGTCATCCGCTTGGGTTATTTCCGTCGCATAAAGATGCTCCGCGAGTTGTTGTTACAA
>Ga0154347_1255_pt2 | contig 12861 bp, 13 predicted proteins | sample RifGroA2_FD_115875 | JGI IMG/M metagenome (GOLD analysis project Ga0154347, IMG submission 115875) | Bacteroidetes bacterium GWA2_31_9
AGAGCAAATAATATTGGAATTAAAGCATCAAAAGGAGATTGTATATTATTACTAAATTCAGATATAATTGTTTGTGAAAACACAATTAATGAATGTTTATTAGAAATTAAATCGAAAAAACATATTGGAGCATTAGGCTGTTTGCTTGTTAATGAAAATGGAACTTTTCAAAAATCAACATATGAAATTGCAAGCCTTCGTTCTTTGCTAGACAATAATTTGTTTTTTAATTATTTTATTAAAGCTAAAGAAGCAAAAAAAGAGGCAATTATGGGCTCATTTATGTTAATACCAAAATCTGTTTTTGAAGAATGTGGGTTGTTTGATCCTGATTTTTTTATGTATTCCGAAGAATTAGAGTTATGTTTCAGAATTTCCAAAAATGGTTATGAAATAAAATATTTCGATAAAGTTAAAGCAATTCATAAACACCAAGGAAGTCAAATCGATAAAAATTGGAATATTAAACAACGATATTTATCAAACGCATTACTTTATTACAAAACAAGAGGTTTATTTATTTATTTTTTATATCATATAATTTTTATTCTAAATATTGTTTCTAATTTTTTCGCAATGTGGTTTTTAGATTCAAATTATCGAAAAGATTTTTATTTTGCATCAAAAGGATATTTTTCAAGCATGTTTTATTACTTTGTAATACCGTTTATTTATAGTAGAAAAATTGGAAATGGAAAAAAACTCTTGCGTTGAACTTAGAGAAAATAAATTTATCGCTAACCAAGAAACTATGGTTAGTGTTGTTATGATTTCATATAATGTTGAAAAATTTATTGAAAAAGCTGTCGAAAGTGTTTTAGAACAAAAAACAAATTTTAAAGTTGAATTGGTTATTGGAGAAGATTGTAGCACCGATAACACAAGAAAAATAGCATTAGAATATCAAAATAAGTATCCAAATATTATAAGAGTTCTTCTTCCAGAAAAAAATCAAGGATTAACACCTAATTGTGTTGCAACACACAATGCTTGTAAAGGAAAATACATTGCATTATTAGATGGAGACGATTATTGGACAAATCCAAATAAACTTCAAATGCAAGTTGATTTTTTAGAAAATAATCCTTCATATTCAGGAAGTGCACATCAATCAATGAAAATTTTTGACGATGGTTCTTCTGAACCAATACCATTTGGAGAGAATATTGATACAGATTATGAATTGAAAGATACACTTTCGCATCGAAAATTTCATACATCAGCACTTGTTTATAGAAAAGAAATCTGGGATAAAACAGGTGGAATTCCTGCATCAATTTCATCAAATGAAAGAGCAATTTATCCAATGGTTGCAATTTTTGGCAAGATTCGTTACTTCAAAGAATCAATGTGTATTTATCGTTTAAGTGGTGTTGGATTATCGTCTCGAATAGATTATAAAGAACTTGAAACCGATTTGGCAATGATACCTTGGTTGAAAAAAATACCGTCAGATTTTCCTGCAAAAAAATTTAAATCTTTTCTTCATCTATGTATCTACACTTATGGTACGAAAAAGATACCATTATTTTCTTTAATAAAACATTATTTTCTTTTTTGCATTTTATCATTTTCTTATTTCCCTAAAAATTTGGGAGATATTAAATGGGGTTCGTTCGAATTTATAAGGATTCTTAAAAGAAATATTTTCACCAATTAATTACAACAACAAAATGGAGAAAATTACAATTGGAATGCCTGTTTTTAACGATGTTATATTTATCGAAAAATCTTTAAATAGTATCATCAATCAAACATATTCTCATTTTGAACTAATTATTTCTGATGACGGATCAACAGATGGAAGCGAAGACATTTGCAAAAAATATGCTGACTTTGATTCAAGAATAAAATATATCCGACAATCTAAAAATTTAGGAATTTCAAAAAACATGGAATTTCTGCTTGGATTAGCCAAATCAAAGTATTTTATGTGGGCTGGAGATGATGATATTTTAGCACCAACATTTATTGAAAAATTGATACGTTCACTAGAAAATAATCCAAATTCAATTTCTTCTTTTTGTTCATTTTCTTTTATAGACGAAAATGAAAATAATTTATCAGGAACTTTAAATTTTGATTATTCAAACAAAAATAGAATTAAAAGATTAAAATATTTTATCAAAAATTCAAATGATATTTTTGGATATGGAGTTTTTATAACTGATAAAATTAAAAAAGTTGAATTCCCTATTTGGTGGTGGCCAAATAAAAAATGTCCATATAATAATATTTTTCCGAGTTTATGTTTTTATCTATCAAAAGGAAATTATGTACATAATAATGGAGAACCTTTGTTTTTCAAAAGAGAAAAAACTCAAATCAATACAAATTATTTAACTTCTTTTTCGTCAAATGGATTAAAAGATACTTTTGCATTTATTTTACGACGTTTTTATTTAATTTGTTTTTCGTCAAAAATGATAATAAAAGGGAGTACTATTCTAATATCACTTATTTTAATTCCAAATCTTTTATTTTATTGGTTTTTAATACCATCATTTAAACAAATTAAATTAGCCACCCATTTATTACCACAAAAAAAATAAGTAATGAAAAAAGTCCTAATACTTGCATATGATTTCCCACCTTATGTGTCTGTTGGCGGGCTTCGACCATATTATTGGTACAAGCATTTATATGAATTCGATGTGTATCCTATTGTGGTAACTCGGCAGTGGAATAATAAATATGGAAATTATTTAGACTACATTGCCCCGAGCGAATCATCAAAAATTGAAATTGAACAAACAGAAATCGGTGAAATAATTAAGACTCCTTATGTTCCTAATTTTGCAAATAAGTTGATGTTAAAATATGGAGAATCAAAATTTATTTTTTTAAGAAAAATTGTTTCTGCTTTCTACGATTTATTTCAATGGGTTTTTATTATTGGACCTAAATCACAACTTTATTTTGCAGCTGATAATTATTTAAAAACAAATACGGTTGATATAATTGTTGTAACAGGGAATCCTTTTATTTTGTTTAAATACGCATCTAAATTAAGTAAAAAATATTCTATTCCATGGTTTGCTGATTATAGAGATTCGTGGTCACAAGATATTTTTATTAAAAATAATTTTTTTTCAAAACATTGGAATACTTTCTTAGAAAAAAAATATTCACAAAATTCGTTACTGTCAATTACGGTTGGTGATTTATATAAAAAACAGATTAACTCTCTTTTAAATAATAAAACAATTTTTATTATTCCTAATGGATATGATTCTGAGGCTATACAAAATGTAAGTAAAATTAATCAGACCAATGAAATATTAAATATTGGATATGCGGGAACTATATATGAATGGCATCCAATAAAAAGTTTTTTAAATGTTGTTTCAAATTTTATTACAAAAAATAAATCTGTTGAATTACGAATAAATTTCTATGGTATAAATATTGAATCTGAATTAAACAAAATGATATCTATCGAATTTCCGGATTTAAAATCAACTACTTTTATTTTTCCCAAAAAAACAAATCATATACTTATGCAATTACTTGCAAAAAATAACATAATGTTGCTTTTTAATGATTATGATGTCTCTGGTACTAAAATATTTGATTATCTTGGATTAAAAAGAACAATAATTTTGTGTTATAAAGATGATATGGGGGCGAAAGAATTAAAAAACAAATTCTATAAGTTACATGAGAATAATTCAACTGTAATAGATGTTCAAGAGGACATTATTAATAACACAAATTCTGGTGTTGTAGCTAAAGATGCTAATCATCTTTTAATTTTGCTAGAAAATTTTTATGCGGAATTTAAAAAGAATGGATTTATCAAGTGTAATTCAATAAATACAGAACAGTTTTCTCGAAAATTTCAAGTACAAAAATTGGCTGAAATAATTAAACAAAATTGTTGAGACTTTATTTTTAAATAACAATGATTTATTTTTGTTGACAAATGATACCGTTGTATAATATCAGAGTTATAATTTAGTGTATATTATTTGTGTTTATGAAAAACATAATTACTTTTTAGTGGTTCGAATGAAATTTTATTTTTAAAACAATGAGTTTTGCAAGGATAAGAAAATTAATTTTTTTGTTATTTTACTGGGTTGGGTTAAATAGCCTGTTGTACAAATTAAAAAAAAAGAATAATTCTGTTATTACAATATTATGTTTTCACAGAATTTCGGACGAATTTGATTTCGCATATCCTCCATTAAAGACAAATATTTTTGAAAAAATTAGTTGTTATATAATCAAAAATTATGAGGTAGTTGATATATTTAAAATAAACAAGCCGACAAAAAAACCAAAAATAATTTTAACATTTGATGATGGTTATAAAGATTTCATTGAAAATGCTTTACCTATTCTTAAAAAATACAAAATGACAGCAATACAAAGTGTTGTCGTGGATGCATTGGAAACAGGTGCCATTTTTTGGACTCAACGGTTAAACAATATAATTAATTACTTATTTGAAAATAAATGTGATTTAAAAATAAAAACTTATTTTTTAAATATTGATTATCGTTTTTCACTTAAAACAATAAATAATTTTAAAATAGATATTTTTAAAATATTGCTTAATTATGATTCGAAGAAAAGAGAAAAAATATTGAACTATTTGGAAAATGCATTTCCTCTTATAGATAAAAAATCAAAGATTAAAATGATGTCTTGGGATGATATGAAAATCTGTATTGAAAATAATATTCAAATTGCCTCACATTCTTATTCTCATTCTGTTTTATCAAATTTAGAACCAGATAGAGAGTTGGATATAGAATTATTTGAATCTAAAAGAATAATTGAAGAAAAATTAAACATTAAAGTAGATATTTTTACTTTTCCAAATGGAGTTTATAATGATAACATTGTTAATCAATTAATAGAAAATGGCTACATTTATTCATTAACTACAGAGGATACTTTTTATAAATTATCATCTGGCACATCCCACAAAATTTTGCCGAGAATTCAAATATATAGCAATGACTATTACGAAAATATTTTGAAGATTAATGGATTTCACAATTTTTTCCACAAATATTAAAAAGAATAAAAATTACATACTTATTTATATATCTCAAATGGAAAATAAATTAATATATGAGTCAAAAAAAGTTGTTAAATCATATTCAAAAAAAAATAATTTAACTCCTCCTGAAAAATCAATATTAGAGCAAATGAAAAAGAATAACATTGATTCAATGTTAGATATAGGAGTAGGAACAGGAAGAACAACTTCTCATTTTGGTAAAATAGCATCAAAATATATTGGGATAGATTATTCTGAGAAAATGATTGAAATATGTAAAGAAAAGTTTAACTATTTATCAAACTTTTCTTTTTCTACTTGTGACGCAAGAAACATGAGTATTTTTAGCGATAATTCCTTTGATTTTGTTCTTTTTAGCTTTAATGGAATAGATTGTGTGTCATTCGAAGATAGAATTTTTATAATTAAAGAAATAAAAAGAGTGCTAAAACCCAATGGATACTTTTCTTTTTCATCTCATAATATTTATAATATCCCAAAATTATTTTCATTTCAATTTCCCAAAAATCCTTTAAAATATTATGCGGAATTTATTAGATGTCAAAAGGTAAAAAAACTAAACCAGTCAAAAAATAATTTATTAAATATGAATTATGCTATGATTAAAGATGGCGATATTAATTTTTCTACTGAGTATTGTTATTGTAAGCCTGAATATCTAGTATCACAACTTACATCATTTAATTTTATAAATATCACTCCATTTTATTTAAAAACGGGAGAAATAATTTTATCAAATCAATCTTTCAATTTAATAAACGATTCGTGGATTTATTTTTTATGTCAAAATAATAAATAATGGTCTTTAAATATATATATTACTCACAAAAAACTTCTGACACAAGTCAAATTATAAATCCTTTTTTAATTAACAATTCTATTCTGCAAAATCCAGAATGGTTAAGTATCATTTATCCCAAAAGAAATATTTGTTTATTTTATTTAATTGAAGACTCAAATATTATATCATCAGCTACTGTTATTGAAAATCATCGATTTGCAAAAATACAATTTGGACCACTATCAAAAGATTTAAATAGTAGCATTGACCTTATCATTAGCATTAAAAATTATTATATAAAGAAACATTTTATATATTTAGATGTCCAGTTAGGACTAGTCGATACAGTATGTTATTCAAATAATATTAAACTAATAAAAGAACATTTTAATTTTAGATTAGAAAATGACTTTAAAAATTGGTCAACAGTTATTGTCAATTTAATAGATGATGAGAATTCTATATACAGTAAGTTTTCAGAAAACCATAAAAGATCAATTAAAAAAGCAACTAAAGAAGGTTTTTTCGTTCGTGAAATTAATTCCGAAAATGAAATTTTAGAATTTGCAATGCTTTATGATTGCCTATACCATAAGAGAAATATTGAAAAACCATTTAAAGATTCAAAGAGTGTATTTTTACAAATATTTAAATTTTTCAATAAAAACAACTTGGGGTTTTTCTTGGGTGTTTATTCAAAAGATGGCATACTAATGGGGGGTATTTGTCTTGCATTTCAAGGTAATACCGTTATTTATCAATTTGGAACATCTGGTAAAAATGAAAATAAAGTTCCTATTCTTCATTTAGCTTTTTATGAAGCCTTTAAAATCACAAAAAAAAGAGGATTCTCATTTTTTGATTTGGGCGGATATAATAGATATGTCGATATTAAAAATCAAGTTTATAATATTAATCGTTTTAAGTTAGGATTTAGTAACGATATTTTAGATTACCCACCAAGTTTTTATTTTGTGTTGAGTAAATCTAAATTTTGGATTTACAGTATTCTTAAGAAAACTCATATTAAATTTACCGTTCTACTAAACAAATTTTTATATAAAAAATAACTATATTTAAAAATGGAAGAATTATATCATAAAAAATGTTTGAGTTGTTCAAATGAGAGATATATTAAATCATTCAAATATGAATCTTATGGTTTAATTAAATGCGATAATTGCGGATTAATTTTCATGAAACAAATTCCAACTAAAAAAGAATTAGATTTATTTTACAATACATATTCATATGTAACAGAACAAGAAGTTTCTCCAATTACTATAAAACGATATCATTCTTTACTTGACGAATTTGAAAAATTTAAAAAAACGAATAGAATTTTTGATGTTGGTTGTGGACAAGGATTTTTTTTAAAAGAAGCAATAAAAAGAGGGTGGAAGGTTTTTGGAACAGAATTTTCTCCTGCAGCTATTGAGATTTGTAAAAACAGAGGAATTGAAATGAAAATAGGAAAACTTAATCCGTCTGATTTTAAACCTAATAGTTTTGATATAATAACTTCATTTGAGGTATTAGAGCACATAAATAATCCAAAAGAAGAAATGGAAAACATTGCAAAACTATTAAGGTTTGAGGGACTTTTTTATTGCACTACACCCAACTTTAATTCACTTGTAACTCGTTATATTAAAAATAAAAGTTATATTATTTCATATCCAGAACATTTAATATATTTTACAAAAACGACATTGAATCATTTAATTATAAACGCAGGTTTTAAAATTTACAAATTTAAATCAACAGGATTTAGTCCTACTATGTTGTTTCGTAGTTCTCAAATTTTAAATCAAAATTCTGTTATTGTTGATGCCAATTTAAGAACTAATATAGAAAATAATTTCTTTCTATATTTAGTTAGAAATTTAGTTAATAAATTTTTAACTCTTACAAATCTTGGTTTAACTTTGAAAGGTTATTATATAAAAAAAACAAATTAAGAATGCAACAAGCAATTACAATTTGGGATTACCTTATTTTGCCGATTTTTTTATTTATTATTTATTTTATTGCTAGAAATATTAAAAAAAAATTACAATCTGATAATGTTTCAAACAGTTTTTTTCTATCTGGTTTAACTTTTAAAATAATGGGTGGCTTAGGTGTATGTTTAATTTATGCTTATTACTATGTTGGTGGAGGTGATACAATCGCATATTTTTTTGGAGCAAATGATTTAATTGATTTGCTTTATCAAGACTTATCCTTATTTCTGTCATTTTTATTAGGCAATAACTCCATAGAAAACTTTAGCCATTTTAATGGATTAGTTAATTTAAATGGATTTTGGACTTATATGTATAAAGATACTAATTCATTTGCAGTTATTAGATTTACAAGTATATTATCTCTTTTAGGTTTTAAAACTTTTTTTGGTATTACAATAATCATAGCCACATTATCCTACATCGGTATTTGGAAATTATTTAGTCTTTTTGTTCGTGAGTTCAAAGACATTAAGAAATCATTAGCATTTGCAATTCTTTTTATTCCTTCAGTAGCTTTTTGGGGTTCCGGAATTTTAAAAGACACTTATACTTTATCGGCAACATGTTGGATGGTATATAGCTTTTATATGGTTTTTATTGATAAAAAAAAGATTTTTGCTAATGTAATAGCAATTATCGTCATGTCATACATATTATTATCAATTCGTCCATTTATGTTATACATATCATTAATAAGCCTTATATTAATGTTAACACATTTTTACCTAACCAATGTTAAAAGTGCTTTTATTCGATTTATTTCATTAATTATGATTCTAATAGTGTTTTGGGGAGGGGGAATTTTTGCACTCGTTACATTAGGAGAAAAAGCAGGAGGTGCATTTAGCACTATTGATGGTATGCTTGAAAAAGCAGCAGTAACTCAGCAAGATTTGAGCAGAGATTATTATGGTGAAAATTCATTCAATATAGGTACATTTGAACCTACAATTGAAGGTATTTTAGCAAAAGCACCTCTAGCAATAAATGCAGGTTTATTTTATCCATATATTTGGAAAGCAAACAACCCTGTTATGTTTATAGCTGGTTTAGAAAATTTAGTTCTTTTGCTTTTGTCATTATATGTTTTACTCTTAATAATTGTAGCTATATTTAAAATTGGACCACGGTATATGTTAAAAACGCTCTTTGACCATCCTTTAGTAATATTTTCTTTATCTTATGCAATACCATTTGCATTTATGGTGGGTTTAACAACCGCAAACTATGGAGCTTTAGTCAGATATAAAATTCCACTTGTTCCCTTTTATTTGGTTAGCTTATTTATTATTATTCATAAGTTTAATAGAATTAATGTTGACAGTCAACATGGGGATAATAAGGTTATTAAACAAGCATAGGGTGGTTTTACAGCTTATCATATAATACCAAGTTGCATTCATAGAGATATTCGAATATAAATGCTTACTTGGTGTTATGCCGATGCAGTTCATTTTATACTGAATCTTAGTGAATTTGCAAAGCAAAATTCGCTTAGAGTCAGTATCTCTGCAATTGAAAAAGAAAATATTTTTGGAGTTCAATATCACCCTGAAAAAAGTCATGACGCTGGAGAGTTATTGTTGAAGAATTTTGTTAATTTGTGAAATGGTTGTTAGTTATTGGTTGTTAGTTATAGGTTGTTGGTTATTAGTGATTAGTAATGTTATATTTAAATGACAGAAAAAGAAATTGAAAATATTATTGTAAAAGGTGAAGGCTTAACAATTGAGTTTAAAACTGCAAAAGATGAATTACCAAAAAATATTTTTGAAACAGTTTGTGCTTTTTTAAATCGTAATGGAGGTATTGTAATACTTGGTATTGATGATGATAAAAATATAGTTGGAGTTGATATTAATAAAGTTGAAAAAATATGTAAGGAATTTTCAAATCTTAGTAATAATTCTGAAAAACTTGAACCTGTATTTTTATTGCAACCGAAAGTAATTTCATACAAAGAAAAAAAACTTATTCATGTTTTTGTTCCTGCAAGTTCTCAAGTTCATAAAACAGCAGGAAAAATTTATGATAGAAGTAATGATGGCGATTATATTATTAAAACTCATTCACAAATTAGTCAGATATATTTACGAAAAAATTCATATTTTAGTGAAAATACTATTTATCCATTTTTAAACGAGTCCCATTTTGAAAAAGGAATTGTTCAAAAAGCAAAAAATATAATTAGAGCAAACCGACCGAATCATCCATGGCTAAATCTTTCAAACAAAAACTTTTACAAAGTTTCTGGTCTATATGTAACCGACATTATTTCTAATAACGAAGGGTTTACAATGGCTGCACTATTGCTTTTTGGAAAAGAAGAAATAATATTAAGTGCAATTCCACATTATAAAATTGACGCATTAGTTCGCAAAGTAGATGTCAATAGATATGACGACAGAGAGGTCGTGCAATGTAATTTGATTAGTGCCTATGAGGTATTAATGTCTTTTATATCAAAACATTTGCCTGATAAGTTTTTTTTAATCGGTGATAATAGAGTTTAGCTCAGAGAAAAAATTTTTAGAGAAATAATTGCAAATTTTCTTATTCATCGTGAATATACAAATGCCAACCCATCTTCGTTAATTATTTATAACGATAGATTGATTACTAAAAACGCAAACAAACCACATTTGTTTGGAAATATTGAACCACTTAAATATGAGGCTTTTCCTAAAAACCCAACAATTGCAAAGTTTTTTGTTCAACTTGCAAGAGCAGAAGACTTAGGTACTGGAATTAAAAATGTATTTCAATTTTCAAAAGCCTATTATGGTAAAAAACCAGAGTTTATAGAAGAAGATAACTTTATTGTTAAAATCCCCTTAATATCAGACATTTCGCAAATTGACTCAAATATAACTGTGGAGAAAACTGTGGAGAAAACTGTGGAGAAAACTGTGGAGAAAATATTAGAATTAATAAAAAATAAGCCACTCATCACTCAACGGGAATTGGCTGAAATAACTGGTTTGAGTAAACGAGGCGTTGAATGGAATTTAACTAAATTAAAAGCAGATGGTAGAATTAAGAGGATTGGACATGATAAAGGAGGTCATTGGCAAATTGTTAAGCTATAAAAAATGTCCCTATTCTATTATAAACTCAACCATTACTTGGTATTATGCCGATGCAGTTCATTTTATACTGAATCTTTGTGAATTTGCAAAGCAAAATTCGCTTAGAGTCAGTTTCCGATAAATCGGAACAGGTAATGCCTATATGAATTTTTTGCAAACCTTCCGATGAATCGGAACAGGTCGTTCCGTATCGGTATAAACAAATATCAATATTTTACATAGATAATCTACTTTATTTCGATTATCTGTGCAAATTTCGTTATATTTGCAAAATAATTATTAATAGTAATGTATCAATTAAATCAATTTGGAAATATTCCATTTACGCATGGAGCATTAAAATTATTGTTAAGTAATTATAAGTCAATTAACGATAAAATTTCAAAACTTATTTATGATGGTGAAATAGTTTCATTAAAAAAAGGGCTTTATGTTGTTTCTGAAAAATATAGGACTCAAAAAATAAGTAAAGAAATATTAGCAAATATAATATACGGACCATCTTATATTTCAATGGATTCTGCATTGTCGTTTTACGGAATAATTCCCGAAAAAACAACTACTACGGTTTCTATAATTCCCAAGCGAGCTAAAAAATTCGTTACATTATTTGGCGATTTCAATTATATTCAGGCTCCTATCGAATATTATTCCATAGGAATAACTCAAGAGAATATCAACAATCAGTATCATTTTTTAATGGCTACACCAGAGAAAGCATTGTGTGATAAACTTTTATTTACAAAAAATCTAAATCTAAATTCTTTAAAATCAATGCAAAGTTTTTTATTTGACGATTTAAGAGCAGATTTTCAACACATTGAACAAATTGATTTTTCGATTATTGAAAAATGTATAAAAATCGGTTATAAACATAAGGAATTAGAATTTCTATTAAAAATACTAAAAACATTATAATGGAAATTTTTGAAAAAATGTTGTCAAAATATTCTATGGCAACAACTGCAGATGTTACAAATGCGACTCGGGAATTAATGCAGGAAATTGCTCTTGCCGGTTTATATCGTGGAGGTTTTTTCGAGAATGCAGCCTTTTACGGTGGAACTTGTTTGAGAATTTTTCATGGATTAGACCGTTTTTCTGAAGATTTAGATTTTTCGTTACTTTCTTCAAATCCGAATTTTTCATTGAATCCATATTTTAAATCAATAGAAACAGAATTCAATGCTTTAGGAATTGCAATTGAAATTAAAGAAAAGCTAAAATCAAATAAAACAAATATTGAGTCTGCTTTTTTAAAACAAACTTTGCCAATTTATTCGCTAAACTTACCAAATAATAAAAATATTAAAATAAAAATTGAAGTTGATACCAATCCGCCACTAGGTTTTTCTACCGAAAATAAATTATTATTACAGCCATTTTCATTTTTTATTAAAACCTTTTCTCTACCCGATTTATTTGCAGGAAAAATGCACGCTTTACTTTTTAGAAATTGGAAAAATCGAATTAAAGGACGAGATTGGTTCGACTTTGAATGGTATGTCCGTAATGGAATTGAATTGAATTTATCACACTTTGCTCAACGAGCATTTCAAAGCAAACATATTGATTCGAATGAACTTTCAATACATGAATTTATAGAAAAATTGAAAACAAGAATAGAATCCGTTGATTTCAAACTTGTAAAATCAGATATTGTTAATTTTATTAAAAATAAAGAAAATATTGAAATATGGTCAAAAGAATATTTTTTACAAATAACTAATTATTTGAAATTTACTAACCCGTAACTATCTTTCAAAAACCTAGTAAATTGAAATTATATCAATGACCGCAACTCAATATAATGCGGTAAGTGGCAAAAAATAATCAGTTACCGCAACATATAGCACACAATAACTTGCGGTAAGTGTTTTTTTATATATACTTGTAGCTAACTATAAAATCTTTTTCAAGAGAAAACAGAAGCTTCAAACAGGGTGT
>Ga0154347_1251_pt1 | contig 12845 bp, 9 predicted proteins | sample RifGroA2_FD_115875 | JGI IMG/M metagenome (GOLD analysis project Ga0154347, IMG submission 115875) | Bacteroidetes bacterium GWA2_31_9
AGCTTGATGCTGCGTCAAACAATGGGGTTGACGATATTCGTTCTCTAAACGACCTTGTACGAATTCCGCCTCAAATAGGTAAGTTCAGCGTTTATATAATCGATGAGGTTCACATGTTATCACAAGGTGCGTTTAATGCATTTTTGAAGACTTTGGAAGAACCACCGGCACATGCTATTTTTATATTAGCAACAACCGAAAAACATAAAATTATTCCAACGATTTTATCACGTTGTCAAATTTTCGATTTTAATAGAATCACAGTTGAGGATATTTCAAGTCATTTGAATTTTGTTGCAAAAAGTGAAGGAGTTATAGCAGAGCAGGAGGGACTTCACGTAATTGCTCAAAAGGCTGATGGAGCGTTGAGAGATGCATTATCAATATTTGATCAAATAGTTAGTTTTTCGGGTAATAATATCACTTATAAAGATGTAATCAATAATTTGAATATTCTTGATTATGAATATTTTCAAAAATTATTAACTGCTTTTATTTCGAATGATATTTCAAGTTCGTTATTGATTTTTGATGAAATATTATCTGATGGTTTTGATGCTCAGAATTTTATTGCAGGATTGAGCGATTATTTCAGAGATTTAATAGTTTGTAAAAGCCCAGCTACAATTAAATTACTTGAAGTTGCTCCATCATTAAAAGAAGTTTATAAAACTCAATCAGAGCAATGCGATTTGTATTTTTTATATCAAGCTTTAAATATTTTAAATTATTGCGACATAAATTACAAAGCATCAAATAATAAACGTTTGTTAGTTGAACTAACTTTAATAAAGCTTTGTAGAGTATTGGAAGAAAAAAAAAACAATGATTTAAAGCAAAGCTCTGAAAGCAAGTCTGTAACTAATCAACCAATATCTCGTCAGGTTACGGAAGGTAAAGAAAATAAGGAAGTTACAAATGAAATCACAGTTACACCTACAAATGTAACTCAACCCGAAAAAAAATATACTTCTGAAAATGCTAAAAATGTAGTCAAAAAAGCAGATGTTTCTTTCTCAATAAAAGATCATTTATCAAAACCCGAGCAATCAAAAGAAGAAAGCATTGTTGAGGAAGACAAGGTTGAAATAGTTAGGAATAAGAACGAATTTTCTGAAATCCAATTAATTGATGCTTGGAATACTTTAGCTGAAAATTATAAAGAAAAGGAATCAAGAACATTTAACACATTAACTTCAAATCTCCCAACTATTAATGCTGATAAGCAAATTCAGCTAATCCTTACAAATAAATTACAAGAAGAAATAGTTTTAAAAAATAAGACAGATATTGTAGTATTTTTAAGGAAAGAATTAAAAAACGATTTAGTTGATTTTGAAACTATTGTGAACGAAGAGAATGATGGAAATAAGAAAATCATTTATACAGATACCGAAAAATTTAATTTTTTAAAGGAAATTAATCCTGAATTAAACGATTTGAAAGATCAGTTTAAATTAGATTTTAAGTAAAAATTGGGATTAAATATATAAAAAAAAGAGGCGAAAGCCTCTTTTTTAGTTTTCTTCGTCTAAGAAATTTTCTTGATTTTCAAGTTCGTTAATTAAAAATTCCTCAGAATCTTTTATAAACTCTTCAATAACTTTTTTGTCGTTGGGAGCTTTGTCAAACCAAAAGGTTTCAATGTTTTTATCAGTAATATCGTTAAGATTAAATTTTACTAAAAATCTAGGACTTTCGGTATGTAATACAAAGATATTATCTGGTAATTCTTGTGAGTTGTCTGCAATTAAAAATTTAGGTAACATAATACTTTTATTTGTCGCAAACCTACGGTAAAAAATATTAAAATCAAAAAACTTTATATGTTAATTTTGATGTTCAGGTCTGAGCAAATCGTCAATTGTTTTTACAGGGTTAAAAGTAATTAATGGAACTTCAATAAAAATTGTGTTCCAATCAGAAGTTGCACCATTCCATAACCCGGGTAATTCAAGGGCTTTTAAATCTTTACCATCTTTCGATTTTTTAGAAATAAAGCCAGTGTTTTTATCAATATAGTTTAACAAATTGAACTTTTCGCCTTTGTAGTTTTTAACTCCGCAAACTAAGTCAACAGGATTAAAATGAGTTGATTTTTGAAAAATCTCAAATTGCTCAGAATTATTCATGTCAATTTGTGAGCTTTCAACAATTTGAAGCGAAATTGATTTATCATTATTCACACACCAAAATGGTCCACCGCCTGGCTCTCCTTCATTTTTTACCATTCCACAAACTTTAATTGGGCGATTTAATTTTGCAAATAAATATTCAACTTTCTGATTTTTATTAAAATTGCTGTATTCAGGGACATATTTATGGTTAAGCTTAGAGCTTAAGAATGATTCAATTGTATTTAATTTCTCATCTGAAATTTCAATATTTGAATCAATCTCATTAAGAAAATTAAATATCTGATTTTGATATTGTAATAATAAACCTGCTAATGCTTTTTTGTAATCATAAGTTGTTTGTTTTAGCCTGTCAGGAACAACGTTGTCAATATTCTTTATGAAAATAATATCAGCATTCAAGTCATTTAAATTTTCGATTAAAGCTCCATGTCCTCCAGGACGGAATAAAAGTGAATTGTCAGAATTTCTAAATGGTTTATTATTTAAGTCAACAGCAATTGTATCTGTAGAGTTTTTTTGTTCGCTATAAGTAACTTCAAAATTTGCATTAAAAAGTTTTTCGTATAAAGGTTTAATGTTGTAAACTAGATTCTTAAACAGCTCTTTATGTTCGTTCGAAACAGTGAAATGAATTTTTATTATATTATTATTATTTGCATAAAATGCTCCTTCAACCAAATGTTCTTCGAGCGAAGTTCTTGTAATGTCGTTATATTTATGAAATTTTAATAATGCTTTTGGTAAATTGCCATAGTTTAATCCATTTTCTTTAAGAATTCCATCAATAACGCCTACATAATCCATCATCATTATCATCTTATCTAAATCTTTGCCTTTTTTGCTCAATGTCTCTTTTAAATCGTCATAAAAAGCAAAGTTTTTAATTTTTTGAGCAAACTGCATTATTGTTTTCAGACCGTTAGAACTCATAAAATCGTCATATCCTTTACGTTCACCTTCGTAAATTTCAATAAATGAATATAACGATTTAAACATTCTGCTGGCAGCTCCAGATGCAGGTACAAATTTTATTATTTCAAGATTATTAGCTGAGTTTTCAAAAATTTCAAGAAGTTCTTTTAAATTTACTTCTGATAATCTCAAAATTCCATCATCAATTGTAGCAGGTTTTACTAAATTCATAAATGGAAAACCTTTTATAAAAAACTGAATTTGTTCTTCAACTTGTTTTAATTCAATGTTTTTTGATGCTAATTGTTCAATATCGTTTTTTGTAAACATATTAATTTGTTTAAAATAATAGAATGGTAAAACTATAAAAATATTAGAAAACCAAATGTGAATTTTCTTAAGATTTGAGAAATACTGACATTTTCCTCAACAGTTCTTGTTCAATAATAGGTTTGCTAATATAGTCATCACAACCAGCATTTATAAATTCTTCTTTATCACCACTTAAAGCATAAGCTGTACATACAATAATTGGAATATTATGGTTTGAGTTCTTAATAATTTTTGTTGCCTCAATACCACTCATTTCAGGCATTTTAATATCCATTAAAATAAGGTTTACATTTCGTTCATTTTTCAAAATATCAATTAATTCAATTCCATTTTTAGCTCTAATAATTCTTGCATTTGTATTAATAAGAATTTCGTTGAGATATATATAGTTTGAATCTTCATCTTCAGCTACTATAATTTTATGATTACTAAAATCATAATCATAAATTTGAGTTGATTTTAGCATAATGTCTTCTGGTTCAGCACTCTTGTATGGAACTGTAAAATAAAAAATAGTCCCTTTTGATGGAATTGATTCAACCCGAATTTTGCCCCCAAGTTTTTCAACAAAAGCTTTTGTAATTGATAATCCAAGACCATTTCCTCCAAATTTTCTTGTATAATTGTCTTCAATTTGTCTGAATCTATCAAAAATTATTTCAAAATACTTTTCTTCAATTCCGATTCCAGTATCTTTTACAAAAAATTCTAAAAAATTATTTTTTAGCTTATATCCAAATTCAATAGACCCATTTTCAGTGAATTTAATGGCATTTCCAATTAAATTTGTAAGTATTTGATTTAGTTTTTGTTCATCTGTAATTATGTTTTTTATTATAGTTTCATTTTTGTTAGAATATTCTAAATTAAGATTTTTATTTATTGCTTGAATTTTAAAAAAATCAACTAGTTTCTGCATTAAAGCTTCAATATTAATAGAAGAATAATTTGTATTTATTTGATTTGATTCAATTTTTGAAATATCAATTATGTCATTTATAATAGACAATAATTGCTTGCACGAACCATTAATAACATTAGTATAAAATTCTCTTTTTTCGACATTTAGGTTAGGTTTTTTTAGTAATTCTATAAACCCAATAATTCCATTCATTGGTGTACGAATTTCATGGCTCATATTTGCAAGAAATGCTGATTTTAGTTTATCTGATTCCTCGGCTTTTTCTTTTGCATTTTCAAGGAGTGTATTAATATTGTGAACACGTTCATTACTTTGACGCAATTCTTCATTTACAGCAAGATACTCATCATTTTTTTGTTTTAAACTACATTCACTTTCCGTAATCTTAATCATTATTAAATTTCGTTGAATCATTTCATTTTGTAGCTTTTTAAATGCTACATATATGAATATTAGAACTATAATTAAAACTAAAGTAAATATTAATGAAATGTAAATAATATTTGAATTCGCTATAGAATAATATTCTTCAAGTTGTACAGTGGTACTTATTCCACCTCGAATATCACCTACATTATAACCTTGATGTGCATGGCATTTTAAGCACTTTTTCTCAGTAATCATTGGTTTCATAAATTTTAAAACTTCAGAACCATTTACTGAAATTATACTGAGTTTTTGAGTATCTCCTTTTTCAAAACTTTTTAAAGCCTCATATTCCCACTCATCAGCTTTATTATCAGGATTAATCGGGTTTAAACTTGCAATATGACCTTTAACAGAGTTTTCATCTGATAATGAATTATACACTTGCCTTGTCATGTATGCAGGATTGATTAAAGTAAAAACTTTACCATCAACAGTGGATATTTCTCTATTTGCTACATTCAAATATTTATTTGGAGGTGTATTTTCAGTTATTGGGACATATACACCACCATGCATAGTTACCCATCTTCTATAAGTTAAATCTTTTTCATAACTAGCAATTGCTTCTTTAGAAGCTATATCAATAACGCTGTTATATTCGTGAAAAATAATCAGAATCAATGATGATGTAAGTATAATTGAAACAATAATTATTACGGATACAAAAAAGCGTTTTAATTTATGCAACTCATTTTTTATCATGAAAAAAAGTTTTCTCTAAGATAAAGAAAAAAAGTAATTACAAATTAATCAAAAATAGAATTATTTTATTTTAGTGCTGAAAAGCATTTTAATAGAAGAATAAATATGCCACCAAAATTGCTGCTATAACTCCTGCCAAATCGGCAATAAGACCACAAGCAACTGCATGTCGTATTTTTTTAATTCCTACCGAGCCAAAATAAACAGCAATTATGTAAAAGGTAGTATCTGATGCTCCTTGAAAAATACATGATAGTCTGCCAACAAAAGAATCAGCTCCAAAATTGGTCATTGTGTCAACCATCATTCCTCTGGCTCCACTTCCACTTAAAGGTTTCATAAATGCAGTTGGTAAGGCAGCTACAAAATCGGTGTTAAGGTTAATAGAACTGAAAAGAAATGCTATTCCTTGAATAATATATTCCATTGCTCCAGAAGTTCTGAAAACTCCAATTGCAACTAAAATTGCAATTAAATAAGGAATTATTTTTATAGAAATGCTAAATCCTTCTTTTGCACCATCAATAAACGAGTCATAAACATTTACTTTTTTATAAAAAGCTAGGGAGATAAAAGAAATGATTATTGTAAAAAGAATGATATTTCCGGCAACTGATGATATTATATTTACTTGTTCTTGTGGTATAGTTGAAAAGTAGTAAATAACACTAGAAATTAATAATGTAAAACCTCCAAGATAAGCCAAAACAGCTTTGTTAAAAAGATTGATTTTTTGGTAAATAGATACAGAAATGATTCCAACTAAAGTTGAAAAAAATGTTGCAATTAATATTGGAAGAAAAATATCTGAAGGGTCTTTAGCTCCAAGTTGAGTTCTATAAACCATTATACTTATGGGAATTATTGTTAATCCTGATGTGTTAAGAACTAAAAACATGATTTGAGAGTTTGAAGCTTTATCTTTATCAGTATTAAGTTCTTGTAATTGAGTCATAGCTTTTAAACCAAGAGGAGTAGCAGCATTATCAAGTCCAAGCATATTTGCCGAAAGATTCATTAAAATAGAGCCAGAAGCTGGATGATTTTTGGGAATATCAGGAAATAATTTTGAGAATAATGGTGCTACTATTCTTGATAAATAATTAACTGCTCCGCCATTTTCTCCAATTTTCATAAGCCCCAACCATAATGTCATAACTCCGGTTAAGCCTAATGAAAGCTCAAACCCATTTTTTGACATTTCAAAAGTGCTGTTTATTAATGCAGGAAAAATGGTTGTATCGCCTAAAAATAATAATTTACAAAGTGCAACAACAAATGCAATAAGAAAGAAAAATATCCAAATGTAATTTAATACCATTTATTATTCGGTATCAGGTTTTACTGTTCTAACGTTAAGAGAATCATTACTTATAATAACTAGTGAATCTCTTTCGTCAATTATTTTTAATAAAGAGTCTTGTTCTTGAATAATTTTTGGTTTAGGTTTTTCAGATGCTTGATTACATGCAAAAAAGCTTATTGTAAAAAATGCTATGAGTATTAATAATTGTTTATTCATCGGATTATTGTATTGTATATTGTAAATCTTGAAATTTTCCTTCAGTAATAATTTTATCAATATCAAGTTTAGTAACTATAAAATTGAAACTTCCTGAAACTAATTTTTTCTCAGTATCAATGCTCGTAATTTTAACTTGACCTGATTTGCTAATAAAAGTACTATCATTGTTATTGACAGATGGTTTGTAAATTGAACCACATTGTGCAGAAGCAGAATCCATTGTGACTGAAAAATTATAATCTCCAACAGTAATTCCTTTAACTGTAACGTCTATAACCTGACCTTCTGATGAAGTTCCTATAATTGAAAACATGCCACTTTTTTGAACTGTAACTCTTGTAAATGATGACCATGTTGCTCCGTCAATTTTTGCTGTCATTGAAGCATTTGTAATAATATCTTGTGGTGTAATTGGATCGTCTTTTTTACACGACATAAATGTTAGACTGATGATTGATAAAATTAAAATATAGTTTCTCATTATAAATGTTTTTTCAAATATAAAAACATTCAAAAATATATAATATGAATTTGATTGTTTTTTATTAACTATTCAATTGTGAATAAGTTTCAGACCTCTTGACCCGCTTATTGAATTACAGTAAATTAGCTTAATTATATCGTAAACAATAATGTCGCACTATTCGCATTTTTGTACTAAATAATTTTGTAACATGCTATATATCTGTAATAATTGTCAAAGAATATTGTACTATCGACAGTTAATTTTTAAAAAAAAGAACAATCAATTTGTTTACAAGAATATATGCTCAAAATAATTTTGAATTTGCCCATAGGGCAATAATGACAATAAAAACATTAGCGACAATTCAGTATTTCCCATAGGGAATATACAAGATACAATTAATTGTAAATACTTACTGCTTTGTATATGTCCTACGGACAATCATTTATATAGTAGTTGAATTTTATTGACATTGAAGCCCGATGGGCTATTTTCTGGAATCAAATTAGGTTGTTTACTAAAAAACAGGACAATTTAGTATTTTGCCGAGTCAGGAAATCTGAGTTTATTTGTGAGAATTATTTTTTGAGCTTTTAAAAAGAAAAAGCTCAATATTCAAGTTTTAATTGAACATTGAGCTTATATTTTAATTTCATTTTAATTAGAATTTGAACCCAAAAGTAGCTAAAACCTGATTATTAGTTGTTGAAATAGTAGCTGGGTCATTTTTTACCATATTAGGATTATATAAATAATATTTTTCTTTGCTTATTGAATGAACAAATGCTAAATCAAAAAAGAAGTTTTCTTCTCTTATTCCAAATCCTAAAGAATATGATGTACGTTTAGTATTGTTATCCATATTAGAAGTGTTGAATGGATTTCCATATATAGAATAACCTCCTCTAAATGCGTAATTTTCAAATCTGTATTCTGCTCCAGCTCTAATATTACTTGCAGCAGTATAGTTCATTTGAATATTATTGTTTTCATCATAAAAGTCATAATCATCAGCTCTTAATCTGGCTGTTGAATAATCAACAAATTCATAATCGACGCTAATTAGAGCTATTTTTTTAATTACAAATCCGATACTCCCCATAGCTCTTAGAGGTGTAGCTAATTCATATTGATATTTTCCTGTAGGTGAACTCAGTGTAATAACAGTATCAACATATCCATCAGCGGTATTTGCATACAAATCTGATTCTATAGAATTTTGATATTCGTCTTCTAAAGCTAATAGAGTAGGAGTGTGCAATGCAAATCCTAAACGTACCCAGTCAACAGGTCTGAAAATTGTACCAATTTTAAAATTAAAACCTGCACCAGAAGTTTTTAAATGTTGATTAAATGTAAATGAAGCAAAACTATCTATTACGTTGTAATCATCTAATTCTTTGTAAACAGAATTTTCTTCATATCTAACACTTTGAATTCCAATGGTTCCACCTAAATAAAATTTATGGCTATAGTTTGCACCCATAGAAAATAAATACTCTCCCATTGATCCATCAGATTTTATAGATTTTCTTTGAACTTCACCATAGTTTTTTAGGGCAGAATGGTATTTATTGTTTATAATTGTGTCAGGGTCAATAAGATAGGACATCCATGCTAAGCCTTCATTAAAATAACTACTATTTTCTGGATCTTCTAAAGTTGTAGAAGTTTGACCATTTGCTCTTAATGCAAAGTAATCTGTCATTGAGTTTTTATCGTTAGCTCCAATAATTAATACGTTATTGTTGAAGTTATTAAGTCTATTATATCCGAATCCTATATTCAAATTTACCCATCCTTTGTCTTCTCCTGAATTAAAAGCAGCAACAAACCCAAAATTATTTAAGTTGAAATTATATTTATAGTCAGAAAAACCTGAACCTAAATAAGTTGATTTGTTTGATGCATAAAATAATGATGGAGTGAATGTTAGCTCAGTTTTTCTATATACTCCAATTCCAGCTGGATTTGTTGATAAGCAAGAAAAGTCTCCACCTAATGCTCCAAATGCACTTCCCATGCTTACTGAGCGAGCAGTTCCTCCATAAAAATTTTGAGAATAACGTAGTGCATCTACTTCATTTTGAGCAATTAAATAATTAGAAATCAATAGACTTGCAATTATAAATAATATCTTTTTCATAATCTTAACTTTTTAAATAGTTATACAAAATTATTTTCTATGTCCACCAGAAGAACCGCTACTTTTGCTTCCACTGCTACTTCCTGAAGAACTTCTGCTTCCTGATGAAGATGATGAAGAACCTCTTGAATAACTTGAACTTCCAGAACTTGATGGCTTTGAATAAGAAGAGTTTCCTGAACTTGAAGGCCTAGAGTAATTAGAACTTCCTGAATTTGAAGGTGTCGATGGTTTAGAATAGTTCGAGCTTCCAGAATTATTCGAAGGTTTTGAATTGTTGTTATAAGTAGGTTTGTTGGAGCTAGGGCGAGAATAATTTATTGTGTTACTATTGTTATCATTATTTTTATTGTAAGTATTATTTGAAGGCTTAGTATTTGAATTATTACTAGGTCTTGAATAACTATTTTCTATAGGTTTATTGTTTGCAGGCTTTTCATAAGAAGGCTTACTATAATTATTCTCAATAGGTTTTGAGTTATTTTGATTATTATTGTTAGGTCTCGAATAATTGTTTTCTATTGGTTTAGAATTATTATTCGATGGCTTAACTGTATTATTATTTTCAATAACAGGTTTAGAATAATTGTTTTCAGTAGGACGAGAATTATTATATGCAGGTTTAGTTGAATTATTTTCAACAGGACGAGAATAATTGCTATTTTCAGTTTCTACAGGTTTGTTTCCATTATTATTAATAATGGCAGGTTTAGTAGAATAACTATTACTAGCTGGTTCATTATTGTTCCCAGAAGGTCTTGAGTATTCGTTATTAACAGGCTTATTTGAACCTGGATTTTTTGAATTAACTTCTACTGGTTTAGTGTTTAAATTCTCATTTGCTGGATTTTTACTTACAGTATTCATATTAGCAGGCTTAGTCGAAACATTCTCCATTTCTGGTTTACTATTTAAATTATTAGGCTTAGTAACAGAATTTGAATTATTTACAGGCAATGGTTTAGTCGAATAAATGCTACTAGGATTTAGTTCAGTAGAATGAATATTTGTATTTGATACTGGTCTTAAAACCTGATTTTCATATTTTGATGCAAAAGATGAATAAGTTCCACTTCCTCCATTACTACTTGAACTTTCTCTATGACCGTAATATGATGTAGTATTATCGTGACTATTATAATAATAAGCATCATTATTATTGTTCCAGTATCCATCGTTGTAACCATCATAATAACCGTTTGCATAACCATCATTATAACCATGTCCGTAACCATGACCATATCCGTGATGTCCATAACCCCAATGGTTAAAAGGACTATAGCTAGAATAATATGATGGACTGTAGTACCACGAATTATAGTAGTATGGATGATAATAATAAGAAGAATATGATGGATACCACCAGTTATAGCCTAAATAAACGCTAACTCCCCAATATACAGGGTCATAAGTGTACCAATATGAGTTTGTGTAATAAGAATCATAATAATTATATCCAACGTATGAATCATGAAAACGACGAATTCGGGTTGAATAAGCATAGTCATAATAATCATCTGGATCGTAATAATAATTATTAGTTACATAACTAGTTCCATTCTCGTCAGTATATTGCTCAGAAGTAGAATAGTTACTTTTAGGCTCGTTAGATTCATTATTTTGATAATCATTTTCAGAATTATTGGAACTGTTATTGTTATCAGTATTATAATTATTATTATCCGATGAATTATTTGAGTAATTCTCAGATTGATTGTTGTTTGCAACTGTTTCTGTTGTTGGTACAGAAGCAGGTTTATCTTTTGGAGAGTAGTAGATATCGTCGTAGCCTGAACTAACATAGTGTGTTGAACTACATCCACTTACTAGTAAAACTACTAATGCCAGAATGTTAAGTTGTGTTTTCATCGTTTTGTCCTCCGTTTATTATTTTTTATAAAAATATTAAATTTTTTATGTTTTTTTGCATATTAAAGTGCAATTTTTTAAAAACAAATACTGTACCAAATAATATGGCAAAAAATTTAACAAGTAGAAAAGAAAACTATTCGCAATGGTATAATGAATTAGTTGTGAAAGCTGATTTAGCTGAAAATTCAGATGTTAGAGGTTGTATGGTGATTAAACCTTATGGTTATTCTATCTGGGAAAAAATGCAAGCAGCTTTAGATAAAATGTTTAAAGATACTGGTCACGTTAATGCATATTTCCCTTTGTTTATTCCTAAATCGTTTTTTAGTAAAGAAGCATCACATGTTGATGGTTTTGCGAAAGAGTGTGCAGTTGTAACTCATTACAGATTAAAGCAAGATGAAAATGGAAAAATAGTTGTTGATGAAAACGCTAAACTTGAAGAGGAATTAATTGTTCGTCCAACATCTGAAACAATTATATGGAATACATACAGAAACTGGATACAATCATACAGAGATTTGCCAATTTTAGTAAATCAGTGGGCAAATGTTGTAAGATGGGAAATGCGTACACGGTTATTTCTCAGAACTGCCGAATTTTTATGGCAGGAGGGGCATACTGCTCATGCAACAAAAGAAGAAGCTATTGAGGAAACAAAAAAAATGCTTGATGTTTATTCAGAATTTGCTGAAAAATGGTTAGCTATTCCTGTTATAAAAGGTGTTAAAACAGAAAGTGAAAGATTTGCAGGTGCTATTGATACCTATTGTATTGAGGGATTAATGCAAGATGGAAAAGCTTTACAATGTGGAACTTCACATTTTTTAGGACAAAATTTTGCAAAAGCTTTTGATGTGAAATTTGCATCAAAAGAAGGAACTAAAGATTATGTATGGGCTACTTCTTGGGGAGTTTCAACAAGATTGATGGGAGCTTTAGTTATGGCTCATTCTGATGACAATGGTTTAGTGTTGCCTCCAAAATTAGCTCCAATTCAGGTTGTTATCGTTCCAATATATAAATCAGAAGAAGAATTTGAGAAGGTTAATAATAAAGCTTTAAAAATCAAAGATCAATTAATTGAAAAAGGTATTAGTGTTAAGTACGACAATAGAGACACTCATAAGCCAGGATGGAAATTTGCAGAGTACGAATTAAAAGGCGTTCCTGTTCGTATTGCTATTGGACCAAGAGATGTTGATAATTCTACTTACGAAGTTGCAAGAAGAGATACTCTTGAAAAAAATATTTATACAGATGATAATGTAATTGATAAAATTGTTGCTTTAATGAATGATATTCAAGAAAATATTTATTCTAAAGCACTTAAATATCGCATTAACAGTACTCATGTTGTAAATAATTACGAAGAGTTTAAAAACATTATTAATTCTGAA
>Ga0154347_1193_pt5 | contig 12675 bp, 9 predicted proteins | sample RifGroA2_FD_115875 | JGI IMG/M metagenome (GOLD analysis project Ga0154347, IMG submission 115875) | Bacteroidetes bacterium GWA2_31_9
TGAAATTATTTTCACTTCAATTCACAAACTACATAATGCAGTTTATCAAATACGTGAAAACGCTGTTTATTTAGAAGATTTACAGAAACGAAATTTAGTATTATTAGCTGACGAAGCACACAATTTAAACGCTTCAACAAAACAATCGCAACAAAAGAAACTCGATTTAATTACCGAATTAAAAGAAGGGGCAAGTGCCGAAGATGTTGAAAGAAGTTGGGAAAATACAGCTATTAATAGAATTTTGAAAAAAGACGGAAAATCTGAAAATGAAGAAAACAAAAACGTTTTGTTAGAATTTACGGCAACCGTTCCAAACAATACAGAAGTTGTAAATAAATATTATGATAAAATTGTATGCAAATACGATTTGAAAGATTTTTTGAAAGATGGATTTACAAAGGAAATAAACCTTGTTACATCGTCATTTGATAAGAAAATAAGAGTTCTTCAAGCATTATTATTTAATTGGTATCGTTGGCAAATCGCAATGCAGAATAATATTGAATTAAAACCTGTAATTCTGTTTAGAAGTAAATTTATTGACCAAACAAAAGACGAAAATTCGCAAAAAGATTTCGATTTTTTTCAAAATTTAATTCAAAATTTAACAATTGACGATTTTAATTTTATAAAAAAAATTGACGAAAAAACAGTTTCAAACTCAAGCGAAATTTATATTAAAGGAAAAAGTAGAATTGTTGATGTTAAAAGGTATATAAACGAGAAGCAGATTAGTTTTAAATATATTATTGAATATTTGCAAGATGCTTTCAAAAAAGATAATTGCATAATTACAAATTCAAAAACCAACAAAACACAATCAGAAAAAACTGACGATGAAACCAATCGTTTATTGAATAGTTTAGAAGATAAAGCAAATCATATTACTGCAATTTTTACAGTTAAACGCTTAACCGAAGGTTGGGACGTTTTAAATCTTTTCGATATTGTGCGAATGTATCAAGGTCGTGATGCAGGAAAAGACACAAAAGGAAATTCAAAAGCAGGAACATCAACAGTTTCAGAAGTTCAATTAATTGGTCGTGGAGTTCGTTATTATCCTTTCAAATACAACGATACAATTAAAAACAAACGAAAATTCGATAAAGATTTAAAACACGAATTAAGAGTTTTAGAAGAATTTTATTTTCACAGCGATAACGATGAAAAATACATCAGTGAATTAAAACAAGAATTAAAACGCCAAGATTTATTGCCCGAAAAAGAGAAAATTCAAATCAAATTTGATTTTAAAGATGAATACAGTCCGAATAATGAAGAAAGTGTATTTTCAAAATTAGACATATTTTACAATGAAAGATTAGACAATCCACAAAAAAGGAAAAATACATTAGCTGAAATTAAAACTGATTTTGATTTTGTTTTTAAAGTTGAGAATTTGACAATTAAAGAAACGAAAGTAATTTTTGAAAAAAATGAAGATGAAACACGTTTTTCGACAAAAGCCGAAGAGTGGCAAACGAAACCATTTGTTATTAATGATTTTGAAAAACATATAATTCGTAAAGCAATAAACATTCATTCAAAAAGAGATAATTCATTGTTTCGCTTCAATAAATTAACTGAAGAATTACAAATTGAAAGTATTGAGGAAATTTTCAAAAATGATTTTATTGGAGATTTACCAATAAAAATAGTTGTTTCAAAAAATATTGAAAGCCCAAGCGAATTAGAACAGCATATTCAATTAAATATTTTAGTTAAATTTTTCAATTTAATTGAAACAAAAATTAAAGAATACTCAAATCCATACATCGGAACAGAGTTTAAAGCAGTTTCTTTTAAAAAATACTATGCAACTTATTTAAACGAGCCAAAAACAATTTCAGTAGTTGAAGAACCTAAAAATACAGCACTTACAAAAGAATTAAAAGACGAAAATTGGTATGTTTTGGATAATTTTTATGGCACAAGTGAAGAAATAAGTTTAATAAATTATTTAAAAGGCGAAATTGTAGGAAATTTCAAAAAGAAATATGACAAAGTTTACATTCTGAGAAACGAGGAAATTTATAAAATTTATGATTTCAAAACAGGTCAAGGCTTTATGCCCGATTTTTTAATGTTTTTGAAAGATAAAGCGAGTAAAAATGATTTGTATTACCAAATATTTATTGAACCAAAGGGCGGTCAATTTAAAGATAAAGACGGTAATTTTAAAGATGGAAAAGAAGGGTGGAAAGAAAATTTCTTAAATGAAATTTCAGAAAAATATTCTAAAGGCGAAATTCTGAAATCTGAAAATAAAGATTATAAATTAGTTGGTTTGCCTTTGTATAATGAAATTTCAAAATCTAAATTCAAACAAAAAGTAAATGAATATTTTGAAATAGGGGTTTAATTTTCAACTCCGTATCTTCACTACTCTTTCATATCGCATTTTACCAAAAAAATAAAATTATGACTTTCAAAGAACTCGCAATTTTACAATAAAAGGAATTAAAGAATCAACCTCCGGTTACTTATGAAATGGCTTTAAAACAAGTAGAAGAACTCAATAAAGCAAGAAAATCAAAGATTAAGAAGAAAAAGTGGTTAAATTATTTTCAATAACCTAATTTATATAACGTTCACTCAATGTTCAATAGCAATAAAACCATACTTATTATCTGAAAAAGTACTTGTTACAGAATACTCTGAAATTAATTCAATAGGTTATTTAGACCATGTTCATACAAAAAGTACAATATCGGGACGGTAATGCTCTTTGCTTCCGGTTCGCATTACGCTGTATTCTTCGGTTACATGAAAAACATTATTCTCGATATTTTCCCAATCAATATATCGTAAAGTGAAACTTTTTTTGTCGCCATCAATGTTTTGCTCAAATGCTTTTCCTAATGTTAATCGCTCATAAGCAACCTGACAAGCAGCAATATAGCCTTCGTGCATTGGCAAGTCTTTGAGTGCTAAAATTCCGTTTTCAATATTTGCATCGCTGAAAATGGCTGTCTTGCTACTGCTAATTTATAATTGCAACAATGCTACATTAAGGCTAAAACGAAATTAGTTGCTAATGAAGCATTAGGCTGGAGTGCTTGGATAATGTTTTATTTTATATTGAATGGGCAAAATCTCTTGAAAAATGTTTTACGGAGAATAAATTTGCTACACATAACCCATGTACTCAAGTTTATAAGTTAATCGAAGAATTGACAAAATATAGTAGAAATAAGTAAATCAATATCATAAAATTCCTAAATTTGCCATAAATCAATTTATCCATGTCAGGCAAGCTTTATTTAATTCCTACTACAATTGGCGATTCTGAAATAGAAAGAGTTATTCCTGCTTATAACATCAATGTAATTAGTAAAATCAGAAATTTTATTGTTGAAGATGTAAGAACTGCACGACGTTTTTTAGCAAAATGTGGTCTTAAAGAAATTATCGACCAATCTGTTTTCTATGAACTTAATCAGCATACAAAAAATGAAGAAGCTAAAAAGTTTTTAGCTCCGGCTTTTGAAAAAATTGATGTTGGACTTCTTTCTGAAGCAGGAACACCTTGTATTGCCGATCCTGGAAATATTATTGTAAAACTTGCTCACGAAAAAGGAATTAAAGTTGTCCCATTATCAGGACCTTCGTCGATATTTTTGGCATTAATGGCTTCGGGACTCAATGGTCAAAACTTTGCTTTTAATGGATATTTGCCTGTAAAACCTTCTGAAAGACAGAAAAAAATAGCTTTTTTAGAAAAACTATCCTTTTCAAATAATCAAACCCAAATATTTATTGAAGCTCCATATCGAAATATTCACTTATTTAACGACATATTAAGTGTTTGTGCTGGAAATACTTTATTTACTGTTGCAGTTGATATTACTCAGGAAAATGAAGAAATTTATACAAAAACTATAAGCGAATGGAAAAAATTCAAGATTGATTTAAGTAAAAGACCTTGTATTTTTATGATTCAAAAAATCTCTTAATCTATGAAAATACCAATAAATGATACAACTCCAAATTTTGCTACTTTAAAACAAAATTTGATAGAAAACTTTTCTAATTATAGCTTTTTTGAAAGGAGTAAAAATTATTTAGTTGCAAATAAAAATAATGTAATTGGTGCAAATATTATTGTTGATAAAAAAAACATTTATGTAATTGGAAATATTCCTTCAAGATTTGGAAGTTTTCTACTCATTTTTATTGTATTATTGTTTGGAATTATTATTCCAATAATTTTGTATTTCATATTCATTCATTTCAAAATGAAGAGATTTGAAAAAGAAATTGCTTCATTTATAACTAATTTGAAATAACTCAACTTCAAACTTGAAACCTCAAACCTTCTTCATATATGTCAAAAGTAATAATAGAAAAACTCACAAAAGAGCAACAAACAGCTAGAGGCATTAGCAAATGGCCAATTTGGGAAAAAGAAATTTCAGAATTTGACTGGTATTACGATTCTGAAGAAGAATGTCAGATTCTTGAAGGAAAAGTTGTAGTTGAAACTGCAGAAGGAAATTTTACAATTCAAAAAGGTGATTTTGTAACTTTCAAGGAAGGATTAAAATGCAAATGGAAAATTTCTGAACCAATCAGAAAGCATTACAATTTTAAATAGAATCAAGCTGTTTAGGATTTTGAAAACCAAAAACAAAAATTGTATAAAAAAACACAAAAAAGGTAATTCCTGCTTGGGTTTCTAATGTATCTTCGTTAAGAAAAGATAATAAAGAAATTATAAGAAAAATATTGAATAGCAATATCTTATATGATTTTTCATTTATTATTGGATAAATAAATCCAAAAATTATTATTAAAAAACCAATAATTCCAAAAGTTATAATAAAAGTGAGCAACTGATTATGAGCTCTTAACCATTTATCCTGATTTAGTTTTGAATTTGACTTCTCATAATAAGAATTGAAATCTGTCTGAACATCGCCAGTGCCAACACCAAAATATAAATTACGTTTTACTAAATCATAACCAGCTTTAATATATTCGATTCGCTGTGCTGTTGATTTTCCGTTCGGGTTTTGATCTTTTAAAATATTATCAAACTCCCATACAAATTCATAAATCTTTTTTTCAATACTTACTTTTGGAAATTTAAAATTTGTAACACCATTTAATACAGCGTTTACATCTATATTTTTAAGTTGCCTCACTCCTTCTGCATCCTTTCTTAAACCCAATGAACTTAAATATCTGATTAAAGTATATCTAATTATTTGACCTTTAGCATCGAGCCGGTCAATACCAACATTTATTCTTTTTGCCCACTCATCTTCTAATTCTTTATGACAAACATAAACATAAATATAATTGCCATTTTCAATAGAAAGATTCAATGTATCATGATTATAATAATTTCCATTTGGTGTTTTGATATCAAGCTGCGAAAATTTCAATTCTTCTACATCATAAAAATCAGAAACAATACTCATTACATAATATGCTGAATAAATTACGATTAATAATAAAGCTGTAATAAAAGAAACTTTTAAAACCATATTTTTAGATTTTAAAAATGTATAAATAGCATAAATAAATCCTATTACTAAAAATATTATTAAACCTGTAAAAGACTGTAATATGAATAGGAAAGCTAAAAACCAAATTGAAACGAGAATTAAAATAATTCGAAAAATTAGTTTATCTTCTTTAAATGAGTAATATAGCAGTGCAAAAATTGCAAGATTAATCATTAACGAAAACCGAATGTGAGATATAAAAGATGACATCTGACGTACATCAGAAATTGCAGAATCTCCAAAACCCATATATTTGTAAATACTTATTAAAGTTCCTAGTAAAATAGCAGCTGAAAAAGCTAGAAAAATATTTTTTATTTGTTTATAATTTAAGGTATTACTAGTTCCAATTATTATTGGCAAAACTAAAATAGGAAGCTTAACTCTCAAATCGTTATATGCATATTGAAAATCGGTGGTATTTATTAACCATACAATATGAACAAGAAAAATTGATGAAAAAATCAGAAGACTTTTTCGAGAAAATAATATTTTAAATTTTTCTTTAAAGTTTAACTCAAGTATCCAGTTTAACAATAAAATTATTTGCGAAACACTCATCATAAATACTGATAGAGGCATACTTGCAGCTAGTAAGAAAAGTCCTATCAAATATATTTTATTATGAATTTCCTTACTTAAAATCATTATTGAATATTATTTTAACTTGCAATAAACGTTATTTGGAAGATTTTATTTTATGAAAACAAAAAAGGTTCAGAAAATCTGAACCTTTGTCATATAATTTTATTGATTTAATTATTTAGCAACAGCATCTTCCATAATAACTTCATAAAAATAACCCATTCCTAAATCCTTATCTAAAGTAATTTTTCCTTCTAAAGATAATGTATCTCCAACAGCAACTATTTCTAAAGTAGTAATTGTTAAATCATATTTACCGTCACCGTCGGTTCCATCTTGTAAATGAATCCAGTTTTTATTCATAATACCTTCGCTGAATTTTACAACTACACCATTAACTTTTACTGATTTATCAGCATAATTTTTCTTGTTAGTAAAAAGCTCTCCAATAGTAATAGCTCCTTCAACAGGGGTCAATGTTCCAACAACTTTTTCAAGATTTTTTGCAGCTGCATGTGCAGTTTGAGAAACCTCCTTTTGTTCAGCATTTTTATCAATAGGATTTGTACTTAAACCTTCAAGAAAAAGAATATTGTCAAAAGTTCTTTTTAAATCCTTACTTTCGAAATTATTCATTACTAGTCCTCCTTCATAATAATAAGTATCTCCTACTTTAGCGTCCATAGTAGGAATAGCAAACCACTGATCTTTATCTCCAACTGTACCATTAACATAGGTATATTCACCTGTTTGCAAAACTTCTTTCACAATAATTTTATTATTATCGGTTTCATTAGCTTTTTCGGCAGTTTTGTTATTACAAGAAACTATTACAAATAGTAGTGCGATTGCAGTTATTAAAATCTTCATTTTTTTTAATATTTTTAGTTAAAATTCTCGCCAAAAGTACTTATTAATTTTAATTTTCAATAATGAATATATTCCATATTGCATATTGTAAAACATTTTGACAATTTTTAACATTGCTAATGAGCTCATTACAAAACGCATAAAAACATTGCGATTTAAAGTTATCAATATTAATAAATACTTAAATATTCAATTGATTAATTTTTCTAATTTTGGATTCTTTTTTTATGTTTTTAATATAAATTTAACAGAATTAGATAATTATGAACAATATTTTTAAAATTATTTCATCTTCAAAAATTACTTTCATTTTGCTTGTTATTTTGACATTTGCAATGGCAATAGCAACCTTTGTTGAAGACAGATACGACACACTTACAGCTAAATTACTAATATACAATGCTAAATGGTTTGAATTAGTTTTAGTATTGTTAGTTTTCAACTTAATTGGAAACATATTGAAATATAAATTATTTACATTAAAAAAATCAGCAGTTTTATTAATGCATATTTCATTTATATTAATGATAATTGGAGCAGGAGTTACTAGATATACTGGATTTGAAGGCAGTATGCATATACGAGAAGGTGAAGTTTCAAATGTCATTTATACATCTGATCCACATTTTTCAATTAAGGAAGTTGACAAGGTTTGGAGTTTTCCAATTTTTATCAGCGATTATTCACAAGAATCTTTTGATGTTAAATTTGAAACTAAAAGCAATGAAACTATCAGAGTTAAAATGAAGGAATTTCTAAAGAATGCAGTTGAAGTTTTTAAAGAAAATTCTGAAGGAGGAAAAAATATTTTAGAAATAACTCTAGCAGGCTCAGGCAAAAAGATTTATATAAACTCAGGAGATAAAAAAGAAATTGAAAACATTCTTATTGCCTATAATACTGATGCAGAACCCAATTATTTAAAAATTTACGACGAAAATGGGAAGTTAATGATTAAAACTCCTGAAAATATAATTAGGTCAAATATGTCTTCCACTGAAACAGATACACTATATAGTGACTCTTTATATGAATTTACTGATCAAAAAGTATATGCAACTACTAAGATGATGTTTTTATTTTCAAAGTTTTATAAAAGTGCTACTAAAGAAGTTGTTGCAGGAAAACCTGGCGAAAAAGGAATGGATGCAATGGTAGTTGATGTTGAGCATAATGGTAAAAATTATAATGCTACAGTTTTTGGTGGAGCAGGATATTTAGCACAATATCAAAATATTGATATTGACGGTTTAAATTTAAGCTTGTCATTTGGTGAAACTGAATTGGAATTACCATTTTCAATATACCTTAGAGATTTTATTTTAGAAAGATATCCTGGCTCAATGAGTCCCTCTTCTTATGCAAGTGAAGTTACTTTAAAAGATTCTAGGAATAATCTTAATGAAGAACATCGAATTTTTATGAATAATGTGTTAGATCATGATGGTTACAGATTTTTTCAATCTTCTTATGATAGAGATGAAAAAGGTACAGTTCTTTCTGTAAATCACGATTTCTTAGGAACTTGGATTACATATATTGCTTACATAATTCTTTGTATTGGATTTATTCTAACATTATTTAATAAAACATCAAGATTTGTTTTTCTAAGTAAACAAATTGCAGACATTCAAAAGCTTAGAAAAGCTGGAATTACATCAATTATAATTTTATTATTCTCAACATTTTCTTTTTCACAATCAGGTAATTCACCTGTTATTTCAGCCGAACATGCCGAAAAAGCAGGGCATTTACTTGTTCAAACCTATGATGGACGAATTGAGCCACTTCATACTCTTGCAATTGATATAATGCACAAAATTTCTCGAAAAGACAAGTTTGAGCTTGAAGGAAAAGGCACTATCAATAATATGCAAGCATTTATTGACATGGTTATAGATGCTGAATACTGGAAAAATCAAAAAATAATCTACGTAAAAGAGCAGTCTGTCAGAGATATTTTAGGCGTTAAAGAAAAATATGCTTCATACTACGATTTCTTTGATGGAATGCAGAGATACAAACTTACTGAATACGCAGAAAGTGCTTTCAGAAAAAAACAATCAGAACAAAATACTTTCGATAAAGAAATTATCAAAGTTGACGAAAGAATAAATATTTGTATGATGGTTTATGATGCTTCATTTATTAAAATTTTCCCTTCTCAAAGTGGAAATAGTAGTAATTGGGGTTGCTGGACTGACTCAATGGCATACTATCCATTACCAGTAAGTTACAAAGTTATTAACGATGATTTAAAGCTAAAACCACTTAGTTTTAGAAATATGCTAAGTGCATATTTTTCAGAGTTAACGATTGCATCTAAAAATGGAAATTATTCTAAAGCTGATAAAATAATTGGATATATTGAAAGTATTCAACGAAGTAGCTCAATTGCAAATCAATTACCAACTGATTCACAAATAGATTTTGAAATAGTTTATAATAAATCAAACATATTTGTTTTACTACGAAATATATATGGAATACTAAGTTTTATTCTATTAATTCTAGCTTTTGTCGATAATTTAAGAGAAAAATCAAGTAAGCTAGTAAAACGCATGCTTACATTTTTCATAGTTCTATTAGGGCTTGCATTTTTATATCATACTTATGGAATGATTTTAAGATGGTACTTATCAGGTCATGCTCCTTGGAGTAATGGATACGAAGCATTATTATTAGTTGCTTGGGGTGCAATTTTAGGAGGATTTTATTTTATTAAAAGCTCAAAAATCACTATTGCTTCAACAGCTCTTTTAGCATTTTTCATGTTAATGACAGCTGGACATAGCAGTTACGATCCTCAATTAACTAATTTACAGCCTGTTTTAAAATCATATTGGTTAATTATTCACGTTGCTACTTTAACAATTAGTTATAGCTTCCTTGGCTCAGGATTAATTTTAGGATTAATTAATATGATGCTTTATATATTTAAAAATATACGAAATGCTACACGCCTTAATTTAGTTATCAAGGAATTAACTTATATTAATGAAATGAATTTGATTCTTGGAATTGGCTTGGCAACTATTGGAACTTTTCTTGGTGGTGTTTGGGCAAACGAATCGTGGGGACGTTATTGGGGCTGGGATGCTAAAGAAACTTGGGCATTAATTATAGTAACTACATATACAATTATTTTGCATTTAAGATTTATTCCAAAAATGAAAAGCTTATATATTTTTAATGTCAGTTCAATTATTGGCTTTGGAAGTGTTTTGATGACATTTATTGGAGTAAATTATTACTTATCGAAAGGAATGCATAGCTATGGACAAGGTGATACTCCAATTTTTCCTATATGGGCATGGGTTTTTATAATATCTATTGTGTTAGTGATGGTATTTGCAGGAATCAAAGAAGGTAATTCCAAAAATAAAGCATAACCTCATAAAAACTGTTGTAGTTTTATATTTTGAAACTCCAAGCTTCAAATTTCAAGAGTAACTGCTATAATTTGGGATTTGGAGCTTTGAATTTTTAACTTTGGGCTTTAGAAAAATAATTTACTGTAATATTTAAACTATAAATCGACTATGTATTTGATTGTTGATAGTGGTTCGTCTAAAACCGACTGGGTTTTAATTGGTAATAATAAGCAACTTACGAACTTTAATACTATTGGATTAAATCCGTATTTTACAGATTCTAAAAAAGTTTCAGAAACTATTAAATCAAATATTTCAATTGATTATATTAATCAAATTGATAAAGTATTTTTTTATGGTGCTGGTTGTTCTAATGCTGAAAAATGTGAAGTAATAAAGTCTGGGATTCATTCAATAATTAAAAATGCTGAAATTTCAGTGGAGTCTGATTTGCTGGGGGCTGCGAGAGCATTATTTAAAAATGATATTGGAATTGCAGTAATTCTTGGAACAGGTTCAAATGCTGGATTTTATAATGGAAAAGAAATTTCAAAGACTTTTGGTTCATTCGGATATATTCTTGGAGATGAAGGAAGTGGCACTAATTTAGGTTTAAATTTATTGAAATCGTATTTAAATCAGGAAATGCCTAAAAGTATTTCAGAAAAGCTAGAAAAACAATACAAGCTATCAAAATCAGAAATACTTGAAAATGTTTACAAAAAACCATTTCCAAACAGATATTTAGCAGGTTTTACGAAATTTTTACTTGAAAATATTGAAGATGATTTTATTTACAGCTTAGTTTATAATTCGTTTTTAAGCTTTTTAATTAAGCAAATTGGAAAGTATGATAAAAACGAAACTGTAAGCATTCGTTTTACTGGTTCAATTGCTTTTTATTTTAAAGATATTTTAATAAAAGTTGCATCTCATTTAAATTATAAGGTTGATTTAATTTTAGAAAAGCCAATTGATGAATTGGTTATATATCATAAAAACTAGTCTAAAACATTCAGAAGCTCTACTTCAAAAACTAATGTCGAAAATGGTGGAATTTTCTCTCCTTTTCCTTTTTCACCATAACCGATAATTGACGGAATAATCAATGTAGCCCTTGCTCCTACTGTCATGTTAGCCAATCCTTCGTCTAAGCCTGAAATAACCTGACCTGTGCCAAAAATAAATTTGAATGGTTCGCTATGATCGTATGATGAATCGAAAATTTGCCCATCAATAAATTTTCCCACATAATTAACAACTACAGGATTTCCAGGTTTTGGTTTTCTTCCATTTCCAGCTTTTTCTTCAATATAATAAAGACCTGTTGGTGATGGATTCATAGTAATATTTGCCTTTTGAAGATAATCTTTTAAAAGAGTCATCTCCTCACTTTCTTCATTTACTCTTAAAATGCTACGTTCATCCTCAAACTCTTTGATAGTTAATATTTTATTTATTTTTATATAAAATTTTAATTTACTTCCCGATTTAATAAAGCTAGGAACATCTATTTTTTTCGATTTTAAGTAAAAAAAACTTGCATCGACTAGAAATTCAGCACTATCGCCTTCGTTCATAAACACTAAACCTTCATCAATAGTTCCAGCAAATTGCATTGGATCTTTAATTTGCATTCTGAAAATTCCAGGAACTTCTTTAGTATCAAATAAAAGAGAATCATCTTCAGTATAATACCTCATATTTATATCGATAATTTCACCTACGACAGGTTTTCTGGCATTTTCGTTATGTACAAAAAATCTATACTGTACACCATTTTCGGTAGTTTCATATTTTGCTTCGTTTTTACATGCAACAACGCTTATAAATAATAGACATATTAACAATGCTTTATAAATAATATTTTTCATTTTCTATTCAATTATTAACGATTTTAATTCTTTTAGTGTAATTTTTTCAATTTTTGCCTCTCCAATTTTTTGCAATAATATAAAACTAATTGATTCCTGCTCCCTTTTTTTATCGTTTATTATAGATTCCAACAATAAATTATAATCAAATTTATAATCTACTGGCAACTTAAAGAGTTTTAAAAGCTCAATTATTGATTTGTAATTTTCTAATGAGATATAGCCCTTTTTGTATGAAAGCTTCGACGCAATCGCAATTCCAAGACTAACTGCTTGTCCGTGAGAAAATTTATAATTCTTTTCAATTGCATGACCAAAAGTGTGTCCAAAATTCAACTTCTTACGCTCACCCGCTTCAAACTCATCAATGCCAACAATATTTGTCTTTATTTTAATTGACTGATAAATCAAATGTTCAATAGTTTTTGAATCCAACTTTAAAGCCTTAGCAGATTG
>Ga0154347_1263_pt1 | contig 12585 bp, 11 predicted proteins | sample RifGroA2_FD_115875 | JGI IMG/M metagenome (GOLD analysis project Ga0154347, IMG submission 115875) | Bacteroidetes bacterium GWA2_31_9
TTTTTAAGATTTTTAGATAAATATTTTTTGTTGCTTTTTTCGCCAATTTGGTCTTTAAAACCATCGCTCATTAAGTATAATAAATCACCGGATTCGCATTTAATAATTTGTTTTGAAAAGTTTTGAGTTTTGTAGCCAATTCCTATGGGCATTTTATCGGGCTTATGCTCAAAGAGTTTGAGGTTTAACTTCGTTGAGCTCGCAAGCTCGGTTGAAGTTTGAGGTTTGTCGTTGGCTGACGCATTCTCTCCTGTAACATGGACTTCTGTTTCGTAGTTTAACAATCCAGAGGATTGTGTTACCATGTAAAGTGGATTATTTGCTCCGGCATATTCAATTATGTTATTCTCTTTATCAATAACTACAATACAAATATCCATTCCATCATTGCTTTGCTCTGACTGACCTTGTTTATTTAAAGATTTTATAACATTATCACGAAGTTTATTTAAAATTTCGTCAGGCGAAGTAATAAGCTCTTTATTAATTATTTCGTTTAAAAATGCAATTCCAAGCATACTCATAAATGCTCCAGGAACGCCATGCCCTGTGCAGTCGGCAACTGCATAAATTAATTGTTCGTTTACTTTTGAAAACCAGTAAAAATCGCCACTGACTATATCTTTTGGGAGGTAAAGAACAAAGGTCTCTAGTTCTAAATTCCAAACTCCAAATTCATATACTTGTGAATTGAGGTTTGAGTTATGAGGCTTGGGGCTTAAAACAGGGAGCATTGCTTCTTGAATTGTTTTAGCATATCTTATACTTGATTGCAGTTCGGTATGAATATTTTCTATATGCTCTTTTTGCTTAATAACCAAGTTACTTTGTGCTTCAATTTCGTCGCGTTGAGCTGTAATTTCTTCGTTTTTCTGCTTAATTTCTTCATTTTGAATAGTTAAAAGTATGTTTGCTTTTTTCTTATCTTTCAATAACTTTAAAACAATAAAAAGAAAAATAGAAACTAGAATTATGATTCCAATAAAAATGAAAATCATATTATTTTGATAATTAAGCTTTTCGTTTTTTAGTATTAATTCATTTTCTTTAAGTAAGTTTTCTTTGTTTAAGTTTTCGATTTCAAGCCTTTTTTGTTTATTCTGGTATTGTGATTCTAGTTTAGAAAAATTTTTTTCTTTTTCAATATTGTAAATACTATCATTTAAGTTCATAAATATAACATGATATTTTAAAGCATTTTTATAGTCTTTTAATGTGTCATAAGATTCATAAATTTTTTTTGCACCTATATTGCTTTCATACAAATAATTACTTTTATATGACTTTTCATAACCTTCCAAAGCGTATTTGAGCGACTCATAAAAATTATTTAAATTAAAATTACATGCAGAAATATTATATAATGCAATAATTTCTCCTTTTTTGTCGCAAATTTCTCTTTTTATTAATATATTCTTTTTGTATGCGTCTAATGCTAATTTATAATCTTCAATTTTATAAAAAACTCCTGCAATATTATTGTTACAGGCTGAAATTCCTTTTAAGTTTTTTTGTTCAGTATGAATATCTAAAGCTTTTTTATAATACTCTAATGCTTTTTTATAATCACTATACTTCTCCTTGTATATTATACCTATGTTCAAAAGACAATTTGCAATATTGTTTTTACTTCCTAATTCAGTATAAGCCTTTAATGATTTTTTGTAATATTCAAGTGCAAACTCAGAATTGTTTTGAGCTGCATTAGTCATTCCAATATTGAGATATAATGCAGCAATTAATGGTTTATCAGTATTGATACTATCTATTTTTTGAAGAGCTTCTTGGTAATATTTTAGGGCATTTATATAATCTCCTTTTTCATAATATAATCTACCATATTCTTGATATACTGTTGCAATTTTATTATTTAATTTTAGAACAATAAATTTTTCTTTTGCTAAATCTAAATATTCAAATGCTTTATCAACATCTCCTAAAGTACGAAAGATTGATGCCATATTTGTTAGTGTATTAGCAATTCTATGATTATCAGCTGTTACACTATCTAACTTTAGTGAAGTTCGATAATTTTCTAATGCAAGCGTTGTGTTTCCTCTTAATAAATTATATGAAGCTAGATAATTATAAGACTCTGCTTGGGCAGACAAAAATGCAATATACTTAGTTTGTTCATAGTTACGTTTTGATAATTCAATAGCCTGAATATAAAAAGAATAGCTTGAGTCAACATTAATATTTTCAAATTTTTCGCCTTTATTTAGTAATGAATAAATTAGTGTTGTATCTGAAAGATTAATTTTTGACTTTTTTTGTTGAGAATATACATTGTCCACTATTGGAAATATTAATAAAAAACAAAAGATATTTAGTATATATGTCATTATAAATTAATTAAATTTTTATTCCAATTACACAAACATCGTCTATCTGATAATTTTTGCCTTTCCAATCAGTAAACTCTTTTTCAAGAATTACAGCTTGAGCATTAAATTCTTCATTTGATACAGTCTTTATTAACTCATGGAAACGAACCGAACCATATTTTTTATTTTTTTCGCCACCAAATTGATCATGAAATCCATCAGTAAACATATAAATTATAGAATCATTCTCCACAATAAATTCAAAATTATTGAAAATTTTATTTTTCAAATATATTCCACCTATAGAATACGAACTACCTTCAATTTCATGAATATTTCCATTACTGCAAATTATAGCATTTTGGTTAGAACAAGACATAACAACCTGTTTATTGTTAATATCAATTCGGCATAGCGAAATTTCCATTCCATCGTCCTGCAAACGATCTTCAGATAAGTTATTCATTAACATACTTCTAACTCCAATGTCAAGATTTGTTAGAATTTCTGTCGGATTAATAATTTGCTTTTGATTAATAATTTCATTTAACAGGTTATTTCCTATTATACTCATAAATGCTCCCGGCACACCATGTCCAGTACAATCAACAACTGCTATAAATACATAATTATTTAATCTAGAAAACCAGTAAAAATCGCCACTTACAATATCCTTAGGTTTAAATATTACAAATGTTTCTAATGAATTAGCATTAATTTTTTCAATCTCAGGAATAATTGCAAACTGAATTTTTTTTGCATAATTAATACTATCAGTAATCTGAATATTCTTGCGTTCAAGTGCTTTATTTGTCGATGTAAGCAATTCGCTTTGAGCCTGTAACTCTTCTTTTTGTTGACTTATTTCTTCTTTTTGAAAAGCAAGTATCTTATTTGCATTTCGTTTTCCAAAATATAGCCTGATTATAACAATCATAAAAATTATAAAAATTCCAAATCCTATTGATAATAATAAGGTAATTGTTTTTTGCTTATTTACCTCAATATCTTTCTGTTTGATTTCTAAATCCTTTAATTTTCTATTAGCTTTTAGTATTTCAATTTCTCTTTCTTTAGCTTTTGTTTCATAACGCGATTGAATATCATTTAACTTATCCAAACGCTCTGAATCAAAAATTTCTCTTTGGAGTCGAGTAATTAACTTATAGTAATTTGCAGCAAGCTGATATTCTTTTTGTTCAATATAAATATCTTTTAGATTTACATAAGCTGTAAGTAATTCTTTTTTTGCATTTATTTCTTGTCCAACTACAATTGCACGTTTTAAAAATGTAATAGCTTCTGTATATTTATTTTTATGATAATACAATGAGCCTAAGCTTGTAAGTGAGTATGTTTTGCCTCGCTTATCGTTAATTTCTTCCTGAATTTTTAAAGCATCGTTAAGTAATAGTTCAGCCTTATCATAGTTTTTATTTTTTTGTTCTAACTCTCCCAAGTTTGCATAAGTAGAAGCTAAGCCCTGCATGTTTCCAAGCTCTTTTAACAAAACAATTGCTTTATTATAAAACTTATAAGCATTTTCCGATTTGTTTAAGTCGTCGTAAATAATAGCAATATTGTTATAACAATCGCTCATTCCTTTTTTATCGCCTATTGACTCTTTAATTTCAAGCGATTTTTGATATAATGTTAGAGCTTTTTCATATTGTTCCTGATAATAATATATAATACCCATGTTATTGTAAGATAATGCTAAATCTTTGCTCGAAGGGTATTTTTCATAAATATTTGCAGCACTAGAATAGTGTTCTAGTGCTTTAACATAGTCGCTTTGATATAAATATATATTTCCAAATGCGTTATAAGTTTGAGCCATTCTTATGCTATCCTTGCTTCCGATATAATTTAAAACTTTATTAAAATTTGCAAGAGCAGCTTCATAATTTCCTTGTGTAACATTGATATTTCCAAGATTATATCGTGCAGAAATCAGAACAAGTGTGTCGTTAAATTTAACTCCTGCATTAAAGGCTTCGGTAAGTAGGTTCTGAGCATTTTTATAATCGCCTTTATACCAATAAATTATCCCAAGCTCATTGTTGGCTTTCATTATAAACTTGTCGTCTTTAATTTTGTTAGCAATTGATAAAGCCTTTTTAACATAAAACAACGCAGAATCAGTATCTTCAAATTTTAACAAGCTTGCATAATTGAAATAGGCAGACATTATAGCAGTGTCAGATTTCGCTATTTGAATGCACTTAAACAAGCTGTCTCTTTTTTCAACTTGATTTGAATACGAATGGTTTTTAAAACAACAAATAAATGCTAAAACCAGCATTATATTTAAGAAACATGCAAATAATGATTTCATAATTAACCTAATTATCAGATTAATAAAGTAACAAAGATTTTTTAAAATAGGCTAATTTTCTGAGAATATTTATCAGAAAATTTATTTAAAATAATTTATTCTGATTTTGTTGTTTTAGTCCAAAGCGTAGTACGCCCCAATAATGAAAAACCGATATAACCTCGAATATTTAAAACATTTTCATTATTACCTTCAAACCACATATAACAACTATAAGTAGAACCATTCTTGGGGTCGTAAACTGTTCCATCAGTCCACTCCTTATCGTCTGAATCGTAAATAAAATCCTTGAGAATTTCTAAACCAAGATTAGAACGTTTTCTTAGAGCTGGGTCAGGATTGTTTAAATCTTTTTTAGGTTCACCATTAATATAGTTTTTTTGAGCAATCCATATTATTTTTCCATAATATTTATTATTCCGCTTTGTAATTTCAACTTTTCCGTCCTTTTCTTCTGACATCCAAACTCCAATTACCTTATCCGACTGAGCATAACTAAGTTTAAAGCAACAGCTTAAAAGAATAATAAATATCAATATTCTCATTCTGTTTTAAAAAATTATAATTGTTAACCCAAAAGTAAGTGGAACAACTTCGGGGCCTTTATTGGCTTCAAATAAAGTTGATAATGCATAAAATCCAGATAATGCAAATTTTCCATAACCTAAACGTCCGTAAACTCCATATCTGAAAGGCATGAGATTTTTAACACTGAAGAATTTAATTTTAACTTTTACTTCTGTAGAACTTAAAAAATCGTAACCACTATATTTATAATGCTTCCCAACGAGGTATCCAAATTTTCCGCCTAAGGTTAATTTATAACTCCTATTTTTATGATCGGGATTGGTCATAAATCTAATTTCTAAAGGGACTTCTAAATAAGTAGTTACAAATTTATTATGACTATATTTTATAGAATCAGAGATTACATAAAAATTTGTAATTCCAGCACTATCTATGGGCAAAGAATTACTACGTACACTTCCAGAACCAACACCTAAGCCCATAGCCAAACTTACATTTGAATATTTTCCAATCAAAGGAAACATTAAATATATATTTGAGCTAAGCGAAATATTATTAATTTTCACATTAGCAGGTAGATTTAGCCAATAATTATTATTAAGTTCATAAACTATCTGATCAGATGAAAAATAACGAGTAGGTTTAATCGAATCAACAGTTTGCGAAAAAACAGGATAAGTAATTATTAGAAGTAATATTATTAATATTTTATTCATTTTTATATTTTATTTTTAGTTATTGCCACTAAGGCACTAAGACACAAAGCTATTTGCTATTACTTTTGTCATCCAACTTCTATCTTCTAACTTCTTTCTTCTACAGGAGTTTGAGGTTGCCGATGCAGTCTCACTTTCTCCTTGTCTCACTTTCTCTTTTCTATCTTCTAACATCCATCTTCTTTTTAACCTTTGAACTTGGATTTTTGAACTTTAAACCTAAGCTACTCTACAAGTATTTCATCAAGTTGTAAATCTTCTTCACCTTGTGCTTTGCTATACCTTGCACAATCTGTTTCAATTTCAATCCTTTCAGGTTTTTCAAACTTTTCTTCATCGGAATAACCAAGTGATTTATCCTCATATACTTTTTTCATATATAAAGCCCAAATTGGAAGAGCCATATTCGCTCCTTGTCCATATTCTATACTACGAAAGTGGATACTTCTTTCCTCGCCTCCAACCCAACATCCTGAAACTAAGCTCGGAACAAAGCCCATAAACCAACCATCTGAATGATTATCAGTTGTTCCTGTTTTTGCTGCAATTTCATTTTTAAAACCATATCTATATCTAAGCCTTACACTTGTTCCGTTATTTACAACTCCCTCAAGTAATGTAGTCATTAAATAAGCTGTTTGCTCACTCATAGCCTCTTTTTTCTTAGGAATAAAACTTGCTAAAATATTTCCGTTTTTATCAGCAATTCTTGTTACAAATATTGGCTCAATGTAAACACCTTTATTTGCAAAAGTGCTATATGCTCCAACCATCTCATAAACAGTCAAATCTGAACTTCCTAAACATAATGATGGAACAGGGTCAAGTCTGCTTTTTACGCCCATTTGCTGAGCAATCTTAACCACAGCTTGTGGCTTAAATTGTTTCATTAACCAAGCTGAAATAAAATTCACAGAATTTGCCAATCCCCACTTCAAGGTAACCATTCTACCATCGTATTTTGTTTTACCTGAATTTTTAGGTGTCCAAGCTGGTTGACCTGCAGGCATTTCAAAACTTGTAGGCACATTCGGAACCTTATAACATGGCGAATAACCTTCCTGCATAGCTAATGTATATAAAAATGGTTTGAAAGTAGAACCAACCTGCCGTTTTCCAATTTTTACCTGATCAAACTGGAAATATTTATAATTAGGACCTCCAACATAAGCTTTAACATAACCTGTTCCTGGCTCAACAGACATAAAAGACGCTCTTAAGTAACCTTTATAATATCTTAAAGAATCTAAAGGTGTCATTATTGTATCTTTCTCTCCCTTCCAAGAGAATACCTTCATTTTTACTTTTGTATTAAAAATTTTAACAATAGAATCATTTTCAAGCCCCGCCTTTTTATGATTTCGATATCTATCACATCGCTTCATAGCAGATTCCATCATTTGTGTAATTTGAGTTTCTGAAACATTCCAAGCAAAAGGGGCTTTAGAACGTCCTTTTTGTTCGCTATCAAATACCTTTTGTAAACTTTTTCCCAAATGATCATAAACAGCATCTTCAGCATATTTTTGCATCTTAGAGTTTACAGTAGTATATATTTTTAATCCATCTTTATAAATATTATAAGGAGAACCATCTGGCTTAACATTTTTATTACACCAACCATAAAGAGGATTTTCTGTCCACTCTAAAGAATCTTCAATAAACTTATCTATTGAAGAATACTTGCTATATTCAGGCTTATTTGCTGTTAAAATCATTCTTAAGTATTCTCTGAAATAAGTTGCTAATCCTTGCTTATGATCCTGAACCTGAAAACTTAATCCAAATGGTAAAACTCTCAAGGAATCATATTCTTCCTCAGAAATATATCCATACTTATTCATTTGTGATAAAACAACTTCTCTCCTTTTAATCGCATTATCAGGATTTAATAACGGGCTATATTTAGTAGGAGCTTTTAAAAGTCCTATTAGCAAGGCCGCTTGTTCTAATTTCAATGAATCAGGTGATACATTAAAAAAAGTTTTAGCTGCTGATTTTATTCCAAAAGTCTGACTTCCAAAAGTTACTGTATTTAAGTACATTACAAGTATTTCGTCTTTTGTATAGTTTCGTTCAAGCTTCAGAGCAGTGACCCATTCCTTAAATTTTACCGTAGCTAAATTGGCTATTTTAAAAATTTTCGAATCATATTTTACTGTATCTCTAGGAAATAAATTCTTTGCTAATTGCTGCGAAATAGTACTTCCGCCGCCTTGTGAATTTCCTGTTACAACACCAACCATTACTCTAAAAAGTGCTTTTACGTCAATTCCTGAATGTTCATGAAACCTATAATCTTCTGTTGCAATAAGTGCATTAACCAAAAAAGGTGAAAGTTCATCAAAATCGACAAATGTTCTATTTTCTATATAAAACTTACCTAAGAGTTGCTGGTCTGATGATATTACTTCAGATGCAAGATTACTTTTCGGATTTTCCAGCTCTTCAAAAGAAGGCATAAATCCTAAACTGCCATTAGAAACTAAATAAAATAATAATGATACTGATATTAAAATCAAAAAGTATAAAAGCCAGAATATCTTTATATAAAGTCTTTTACTATTGCTATTATCCATAAACGAGGAACTTATATTTTGTAAAAATAAATATTTATTACCTAAAATCCAGTTTATTTAATTTGATTTATTAATAAAATTACCTTAATAACTTTTTGGTCACTAATTAAATTCATTTTATCAATAATTATTGATGTTAAACAAAACATCTTTAAAAATAATTATATCACACACTGATTATTAAAATTAATATTATTATCTTTACATATTATTTAAATTTTTTTATTTATTTATTTATTATTATTTTATGAACATTTACGTAGGAAGCCTTCATTATGATATTAGTGAAGACCAATTAAAAACACTTTTCGACGAATACGGAGAAGTAGGATCAGTTAAAATTATCATGGACAAATTCTCTGGAAGAAGTAAAGGATTTGGCTTTGTTGAAATGTCTAATGATGACGAAGCTAAAAAAGCTATCGAAGGTCTTAATGGCGTTGAGGTAGAAGGTAGAACAATTGTTGTTAACGAATCTATCGAAAGAACAGATCGCGACAGAGGTCCACGAAGAAATAACTTCAGAAGCGGCGGCGGCGGCGGCGGCGACAGAAGAGGTGGCGGCGACAGAAATAGCGGCGGAAACAGAAGAGATAACAATTACAGATCTAACTACTAATTTTCATCGTATGAAAGGAACAATTAAGTGGTATAATGAAACTAAAGGTTTTGGTTTTATTCAAACTGAAGAAAATAATGATGTTTTCCTTCATCGTTCAGAAATTTCTGGTTTTAATGTTAATTTACAACCTGGTCAATTAGTTGAATTTGAAGTTGAACAAAAAGATAAAGGTCCAATGGCTGTTAGAGTTAAGACTATAGACGCTTAATAATCTTTATAAAACATATTTAAAATAAGTTTCACCCAATAAGTGAAACTTATTTTTTTTTGTACTTTTACGTCTTAAATTAAAAAAAAATGAAACAACTTTTTCTACTTTCAGTATTATCAATTTTCCTTTTTTCTTGTAAATGCACTACTGATGATTCAAAATGCAATAATTCAGACTCATTAAGTGTTTCAAAGAAATCTGAATACGAACATCTAACATTGGCAACATTATGGTATCAAAAATCAGCCGAAATGCGTGCAATTTACTATCAATGTTATAATTGGGCGACCAGATTACTTGACGAAAAGTTATTAAACAATAAAGACCCAAGAAAAAAAGCTGTAATTGTAGATATTGATGAAACCCTTCTTAACAATAGCCCTTTTGAAGTAAAATGTATCGAAACAGGAAAAGGATATAGCTCCGAAAGTTGGAAAAATTGGTCTGATAAAGCAATAGCAGAAGCTCTTCCGGGAGCAGTAGATTTTCTGAATTATGCTAAAGAAAAAAATGTAGAAGTTTTTTATATTTCAAACCGAAAAGTTATTGAACTTGAATCAACTGCAAAAAACTTAAAAGCACATAATTTTCCTTTTGTAGATGAAAAACACATGATTTTTAAAACTACTGAAAATAGCAAAAAAATGCGTCGTGACTCATTAAAGACAGAATATGAATTCTTATTACTTATTGGAGATAACTTAACAGATTTCAATGAGTTATATGAAAATAGAGATTCAAAATTAGGAATTGATTTTGTTGATTCCAACAAAGCAGACTTTGGTGATATATTTATTATGCTTCCAAATCCAATGTATGGTGAATGGGAAACTGCAATATATAATAACAATAATAGGATTAGTGATTTTGCTAAAGATTCGTTAAGAAAAGCGAATCTAAAGTCTTATTAAAAACTGCTGAATATAACGGATTACTGCATTACATATAACACTTATAATGAAACCACTACAAGACATTGGCAAGTATTGAAGTAGGTTTCTTTTACAATACTTTATCATCTTTGATGAATAGCTCGTAGAACTTGTCCCGAATTTACTTCGGGAGCTTAAAGTGATGTAAAACAGAATACAAAATCTATAAAAATTCCTCGGATAAACATAAAACTTAGTCGGTTAATAGTGATAAAGTATATAAATATCCAAAATACAAATTGTGTTATTTGTACTTCTCATCATTATTTGCAGGATGAAGAAAAGTTCTAGTTAAATCAATTTTACATGAAACCTGTTTTCCAGTTTTTGGATGAGGAAAATTTAGTGAATATGCACATAAGCGAACTTGTCTTTTATATTTTTTATCGGCTCCGTAACGATAATCTCCAACAATCGGACAACCAATATCAGCCATATGAACTCTTATTTGGTTCTTCCGACCAGTTTCCAATTTAACTTCCAATAAAGAATAATCTCCAACTTGCTTTATAAAACGATAGTGAGTAATTGCGTGTTTTGAATCAGGGGTCTGTATTCCAGAAATTACTGTTAATTTATCATTATGATCTCTAAGCCAACTTTCTATTGTACCTGATTCTTTTTCAGGTTTTTTTTCAACTAGAGCATAATAAAGCTTCTCAACATTTTTCCAATTATCTTTGAGTTGATTTTGTATTTCTTCACTTTTTGCAAAAATTATAAGCCCCATAACTTCTCTGTCGAGCCGATGTACAAGAAATAATTGAATTTTTCTTTTTGATTCCTCATTAATTAATGTCGAAATATTTCCATAAAAAGACCTAAACTTATCTTCACCAGTACCATACGATAATATTCCAGCTGGCTTTTTGGCAATAATTAAAAAATTATCTTCATATAAAATTGGAGATCTGCTATTTGTATTTATAACTTTTGATTTTTCTCTTTCTAAAATAATTTCATCACCAGACTCTATTATATACTTCTGATTATTAACAATTTTTCCATTAATTAGAATCTTACTATATTTAATAATCTTTTTTCCCTTGCTATTAGAACCAAGATTGAGTTTTTGCATTATAAAGTCAAAAAGACTTATTTGTTTATCAGAAATATATTTCATTAGTTTTTGGTCTGTTTTAATTTAGTGTCTCTTAGAAAACTCCAATAATTTCGTTAAACACCTCACCAGCTCGCCCATACTGCTAACAGCAGTATGTCGTGTTTTGAAAAACAGTCATTTACATTCGTAAACTCCTTATTTTCAAAACTGCGAAAGCCTCATTCTTGAAGTTTTCTAAAGAAACACTGTGTTTTCTTATTGCACTATTTAGATTTTGTTAGAATGTTATTTTACTAAATATAAAAAATACAGAAATAATAATTTTCTACGAAGGTAATGATTTAGATTACTTAAATCCAAATTATCTAAGCTTATGTAACAATTTTCTATTGGCTTTAATTTGTTGCTTCCGAGCCTTTTTATTATCCTTTTCACTTTGTTTTAGCTCCTTAAACTGTTTGTCGTCTTTTTTCTTTAGCTTTTTGGCATCAGGAGTTGTAACATTTCGTCGAGCTTTATATTTTTTTTCAGGATTTCTTCGGCGTTTCTTAAGTTCTCTATCTCTTTTATGTTGTTCTTTTACAGTCTGTTTAATTTCCTTTCTATTAGAATATTGCTTTCCTCCCTTTTTAATTTTAACAGATTTATTTCGTCCTTGTTTCCCAACATCAAAATGCTGCTCTCCATCATTAATTACACCAGAATCTTTCTTAACTTTCTTAACTACTTTTTTGCTTTGAGAAAAGCTATAGTTTTCAAAAGAAGATGCAAAAACTAGAATAAATAATATGAAAATAATTTTCAAAATATTCATAATTCAAATTATAATGTAAAAATATAATACAAATATTAATATTTAAAATTCATTTAGCATAAATATTAACATAATTAATGTGAATAACTTATTTTCAGACATATTGTGTTAATGTAAAAACTTTAATAAACTTGCTCAAGATTATTTAGAGTTTGTCCATAATATCCGATTTCATCGTTATTCTCGACCTTCAAATCAGTCATGTACTTTAGTACACTCCTGATTTTCAGCTCATCGAAACCTCGAATTCGAACATTCTGAATCAAACTCTTGACTTTATAGACAGACACTATTTAATGGAAAATTTTTTACATTTTTTTGATTTTCAGAACTCAATCCCTGAATATTTATTATTAGGACTATTGTTTACAACATTCCTAATTCAAATGTATTATTATTTAGGGATTTATCGAAAGTTTGCATTTAATAAAAAAACAAACATTGAAGGAAAAAAA
>Ga0154347_1258_pt4 | contig 12579 bp, 9 predicted proteins | sample RifGroA2_FD_115875 | JGI IMG/M metagenome (GOLD analysis project Ga0154347, IMG submission 115875) | Bacteroidetes bacterium GWA2_31_9
ACAAAATCATATCAAGTAGAAATAGATTTGCTTCAAACAATTCCGGGAGTGGGTAAAGACAGTGCAATTAGCATAATAAGTGAAATAGGAGTTGATATGAGTAGGTTTCCAGATGAGAATCATTTAAGTAGTTGGGCAGGGATGAGTCCGGGGAATAATGAAACTGGTGGAAAAAAAAAGTAGCAAAAACAGTTCATGGCGATAAATATCTTCAATGTACATTGGTAGAATGTGCATGGGGAGCAACAAGAAAAAAAGATTGTTATTTAAAACGCAAATATGAAAATCTTGTAGGCAGACGTGGTAAGAAAAAAGCACTTGTAGCCGTAGGGCATAAAATTATTGTAGCAGCTTATCATATTATTAAAAACTTACAGCCATACAAAGAACCTCAATTACATAACAATACAAAAAGAACAAAGAAGCAAATTAAAAATTATTTAAACAGAATAGAAGCATTGAGCATAGATGATTCATTATCAGATTTTTTAAAAGAAACAATAAAAGGTCGGTTTTTTACTGAGCAACAAATTGTATCTCGTAGATGAAATTGACTAAGTTCTCTAAAATAAAAGAGAGCAATCAAGTTTAAGCACCAACCGATGTTACCAATCCTCTTCTTGAGGTGGAGTACGAACATGAAAATTTACTCTCTTAAGCTTGTCTTTATTAATTTGATTTTTAATTAATTATTTAATTATATACACATGAAAAAAATAATTCTAAGCTTAATAGTTTTTCTGCCATTATTCATTAATGCACAGGAAAAAAAAGAAAATCCGGTATATGGAATTACATTTTCGGGTTTTGTTAAAAATGATGTCTTTTTCGATAATCGTCAAACGGTTACAATTAGAGAAGGGCATTTTTTGTTATATCCCGATAATGAAAAATTAGACGTTGATGGAAAGGATATTAATGCAAAACCAACATTAAATATGCTTGCAATTCAAAGTAGATTAACAGGCAAAATTACTGGTCCAGATGCATTTGGAGCTAAAACATCTGGAATGATTGAGGCAGATTTTTTTGGAAACGAAGGTAAAGATTTTGCCGATGTTAATGGTTTTAGAATTCGTCATGCATTTGTAAAATTAAATTGGAAAACTACCGAGTTATTATTTGGTCAGTATTGGCATCCAATGTTTCAAACAGGCTGTTTTCCAGGAGTAATTTCTTTTAATACTGGTGTACCATTTCAGCCATTTTCAAGAAATCCTCAAATTAGATTAACCAAAAAGGTTGGAAAATTAAGTTTAATGCTTGCAGCAATCGAACAACGTGATTTTACAAGTAGCGGTGGTTCAGTTGTTTTAAGAAATTCTGCAATTCCTGATATGCAATTTCAATTGACTTATGGAACTAAAAATGATTCTGCAAAAACTGAATTTTTAGTTGGGGCAGGAGTAGGATATAAAACTATTGTTCCAAGATTATTTTCTGAAACAAAAGATACAGCTAATAAGACTATTTCTCATAAAGTAAACGAAAAAGTATCGAGTCTATCGGCTTCTGTATTTATGAAATTCAAACTTCCAATTCTAACAGTAAAAGTTGAAGGAGTTTATGGTCAAAATATGTATGATTTAGTAATGTTAGGCGGTTATGCAGTTAGTGGTATTTCAGATTCTTCAAAAATGTCGTATGATTATACTACTTTAAACACTGCTTCGGGATGGCTTGATATTCATTCAAATGGAACTAAATTTCAGATTGGTTTATTTGGTGGGTATGCTATGAATTTAGGCACAACCGACGAGATTAAAGGTGCAGTTTCTTCAAGAGGTTCAAATATTAAATATGTTTATAGAGCAGCTCCTCGTTTTGTTTTTATATCAGGAAAGACACAGTTTGCTACTGAAATTGAATACACAACTGCTGCTTATGGAACATCTGATAATAAGGGAATTGTAAGTAAAACTAAGGATATTTCAAATTTGAGAGTTTTGTTCTCGGCTATATATAATTTTTAGCTAGCAAATTACTCCACCAGCAATTACATCATCACCATCATAGATTACTGCTGATTGTCCAGAAGTAATTGAAGATACTGGTTCCAAAAAATGAATATTTAAAGAATTATTTTCTTGAATTATTTTACATTTTGTACCAACATCTTTATACCTGATTTTTGTTAAGTATTCTTTTTCAGGAGATAGATTTGTTTCCTTTAAAAAATTAACATTTTCAAGTTTTAGATTAGAGCTTTTTAGTTCATCAATAGTCCCAAGTACAATGCTGTTTGTTAAATAGTCAATTTTAACAACATATAATGGATGACCAACAGCTATATCTAAGCCTTTTCGTTGTCCGATTGTATAAAATGGAAATCCTTTGTGTTTTCCTAAAAAAATTCCTTTAGAATCTACAAAGTTTCCATCGGCAACAGTTTTTTCAAGCTCAGGATTTCTTGATTTTAGAAAGTCACGATATTCATTGTCAGGCACAAAGCAAATTTCATAACTTTCTCGTTTTTCGCTTAGAGATTTGAAGCCTCTATCGGCTGCAAGTTGTTTAATTTCAGATTTATGATATTGTCCCAAAGGCAAAATTGTTCTGCTAAGACTTTCTTGTGATAATCCCCAAAGAACATAGGATTGGTCTTTTTTTTCATCTTTTCCTTTTGAAACGTAAAATCGTCCATTTTCAGATTTTATTTGAGCATAATGACCTGTAGCAATAAATTTACAATTTAATTGATTTGCTTTTTTTAGTAAGTAATCCCATTTTATGTATGTATTGCAGTTTACGCAGGGGTTAGGAGTTCGACCGTGCATATATTCTTGAATAAAATCATTTATTATCAGGTCGTTAAATTCTTTCTGAACATCAATTATGTAATGAGGAAAACCTATTTGAACAGCTAAATCTCTGGCATCGTTAAATGAATCAATACTGCAACATCCAGTTTCTTTTCCGGTTGAGCAGGTTGATGAGTATTCCCATGTTTTGAGTGTTATTCCCACAATATCGTAACCTAGTTCTTTTAGTAAAAGTGCTGTTATTGAACTATCTATGCCACCACTCATGGCAACTAAAACTCTATCTTTTGACATAAATTAGAAACCTCCTTGCATCATTTTTTCCAAATACTCTTTTTCGGGTTCAACAAATTTGTCTTTACCTTCTTCCATTTCTTTGAGTTTCTTAGTAAACTCAGAGTCAACTTTATCTTGGTCAGTTGCTTTGTCTTTTATAAAATCGCGTTCTTTTTCGATACTTCCATTAGAATCAAGCCATTTCCAGTGACCTTCTTTAAGACCTTTTTCGTAATATCCCATAATTTCAATTGAGCCTGAAGGATAATAATAGTATAGTTTGCCATTTCGTTGGTTTTTTACATTTCCTGATTCGAGTTTTTTTGCACCATCTTCGTAATACTGAATCCATGGTCCGTCTAAAAGATTGTTTTTGTAATTAAGTTCTTCGCATTTGTTTCCATTTGTGAAGTATTTACATGATATTCCATCAAGATTTCCACTTTTATAGCTTTGCTTATAAATTAATGCTTTTGAAGTAGTGTAAAAATTCCAGATACTATCTCGTTTTTCGTTTTGGTAGTTCCCTTCGGCTAATAGTTCGCCTGTTTCGTAATAGATTTTAGTTCTTGCTAAAGTTCCTTTTTTTTCGTAATTCATTATAGCTTTTATAGTTCCTCCTTCGTAGTATCGTTTAAAAACTCCAACTATATAATTGTTTTTAAAATAGCCTTCATATTTAGGTTTCCCATTATCATATTTTTTTTGCCAAAATCCTTGTTTATTTCCGTTTATGTCGATATAGTTTGCTAATGAATCGCCTTGTTGTCCAACATTTTGAGCCATTATGGAAAGACTAAATAAAAATATGCTACAAAGAATTAATAAAAATGTTCTCATAATTATTTTTTTCTCAAAGTTAAAAAATAATAGGAATGATATTAAATGTATTGAAAAATTGCAAACTAAAAATTTGAATTTTGCTTATAAAGTCTAACTTGACCTCCTATAAAGTCTTTAAACTCAATTAGATTAAAATTATTGTCGAAATAAGTTATGAAATCATTTTCAGGATTACGATGTATATAAATGTACCAAATATACTTTGGTGAGCTGTTATTAATTAATTTATTTAAAATAACAGTATCTTGAATAGTTCCAATGTTTTCGTTTGTTTTTAGCTCAGAATTAAAATGTTTAAAATAATAATTGAAATATTGTGTATTCCATGTGTAGGCTAACATTTTACTGTCAGGATACTTTGAATTATTATCAATAATATATTTAACAGATTCTCTAAATTGGTCTTTAGTTGGTTTGTTGTAATAGTTTAAAGTAAAAAATAAATCATAAGTGAATAATGATAATAGTGAAATAATTAGAAAGTAGTTTATTTTAATATTGAAAGGGAGTTTTATTAATGCTCTAGACAATAAAATATAAGCTGGTGGTAACGATATTAGTAAACTTCGATAAGTTAAAATTGGTGTTGAAACTATTGATCTGATATAGACAATTATGAAAGGTATAAATAGCCAAAGTCCTAAAATTAATTCAGGTTGAGTAATTAATTCTGTAAAGTTTTTATAACGCTTTTGCTTAATAATATCATAACTTGTTTTTAAGAAAAAGTAAAGCAATAAAAAAAAAACAACTTTTGTTAATGGTTCTGACCAATTGAAAAGAAATTCAAAAAAATAAACTGTATCTATAATAGAGGGTTTTGGAATATGTGGAACAGCATCGTAATTACTATAATAAATCAGTGTCGAAATCCATGGAATATATGTAATTAGTATTATTGAGTATATAAATATTATATGAATATTTTTTTTCTTTTTCGATATAAAAAGTATTGTCATGTAGAAGGCTTGAATAGCTATTAATAATAAGCCAAAATAGTGTAAGTATGAAATAAATATTGAAGATAAAATGTATAGTAAATAATATTTTTTGTTTGAAAAGTAATTATTTTTTAATCTATTAATGATGATGATTAATAGATATGATACTATTATTGAAAATAAAATTAATAGAGAATATTGCCTTGCTTCCTGACTGAAATAAATTGGACACCATAATATTGACATAAATGTGGCTGAAATAATTCCTTCGTTTTTAGAATATATTTTTTTAGCAATCAGATAAATAAATATTACAGATAGTACTCCTGCAATAATAGATGGAATTCGGATGCTTAATTCACTATTTGAAAATAGCTTAATCCAATAAAAGTAAAATATATAAAGACCTGGTGGATGTCCATATTCATCCCAATCTTTGAGCACATAAGAGACATTATCAAAATCGCTTCGCATAATTGAAGAAAGTTCATCGTTCCACAATGGCTGAAAATCAATTTGATATATTCTTAGGGCTGAGGCAATTAATATAAGAACTATTAAAATTGCATAACTAATATTTTGACTTAAATCGAATGATTTATTTATTTTATTCCTTGTGAAATTCATTTTATAATTGCTACTAGTCTGTATTAAAGGCAGTGATAAATTTATGATAAAAAATTTAATATTCACACTTTAGCAATTTAGTTTTTTAATATTCATTCAATATGTTAGATTTAATATATTATTTTTGAAATTCAAATTTATTTATGTGCCAATAACTATCACTAATAATACAAAAGCTTTAGTTTATTTCTTTTTAATAAATTTTGCGATTTCAGTCTTTCATATCGACAGTTGGAATAATGCTAATACAACATCCAGAGTTTTGCCGATTGTATCGTATTTTGAAAATGGAACATTCCAAATTGACAAGTATCATCAATTGACTCCAGACAAGGCAAAAATAGGACGGCATTATTATTCTGATAAAGCACCTTTGCCTACATTAATGATAATTCCAGTATTTGGATTATTGAAGTCGATTGGAATTATAACTTCTAATGATGGAAGTTTTTATGGGGAATCGGTTTATATTCTTGGAGCATTAATTTGTGGAGTAATTCCATTTGTTTTGATACTATGCTTGACGTTTATAAGGCTACGTCGAAATAATTTATTTTCCCTAGCTTTGCTAAGTACATTGCCTTTTTACGCATCATTTATATTTATTTATGCTGGAACCTTTTATAATCATATTATATCGGCTTTTTTTCTTTTGTTGGGATATATTTTTGTAAAAGATAAAAAATACATTCTTGCTGGTGTATTTTCTGGTTTGGCTTTTTTATGTGAGTATTTGATAGCAATATTTATTGTTATATGGATTTTGCAAATATTATTGAACGAAAGAAAACTAAAACCATCATTTCTTTTTGGAATAGGAGTGATACCAGCAATAATTTTTATTTTGTTTTATAATTATCATTTTACAGGTTCTGCATTTACTATGCTATATAAATATCATACTTTTTCTGAAATGCATGTGAATTATGGCTTTAATGCTTTTTCATTAAAAGCGCTATGGGGATTGGTATTTGGTTCATACAGAGGAATGTTTTTATATACCCCCATTTTATTTTTAATATTATATTACTCATTAAGACATTTTTATTTAAAAACTTTCAGGAATGTTGTAAGTATTATTTTATCTAATTATGTTTTACTCCCAAGTATTTTGGTAATATTAACTTTATCTTTTTATTTTGGATGGTGGGGAGGATGGACTTTCGGTCCACGTTATATCTTGTTTGTTACAGTCCTATTGTTATTTGAAGGTTTGTTTTTTGTGTCAAGGCTGAAGTTTTCAAATCTTGCATTTTGGTCGCTTATTTTTGTTGGACTTATTTTAACTTTTTCGGCAAAGATTACAGTTCTTTATTCTATCCCTTCTGAAATTCAGTTTCCATTGACAGATTTATGTCTAATTGCACTTAAGTCTTTTGAATTTAATAATTGTAATATTTTAACTTATTGTTTTGGTATTAATCCAGTTATTGCAAATATTATTTGGATGATAATTTCAGGAATACTATTGTATCTGTTATCTAATTTACAAGATGCTAGTGAAGTCAATTAAGTATTTTGGCATATTATATTTTTTTTAATTTTTCACCATCATAATAGAAAATTGAATATTCGCACTTTTCGTTTACTATTAAACTATAAGTTGATTTATTTTCAAAAGTAAATTGATTAATATGTAATTTATTATTTACGATAGTGTCTTTATTTAATCTCATTATAATATTAATTGAATCAGTCTGAAATGTTATTATATTACTTTTTACTTCTACAGTAGTTGTATTTTTGACTTTTGATGATAAATTTTGAAACGCTAAGAATTTAATATTATAGTTTGATTCATTATTTAATTTTAGCTTAATACAATCAGTTAAGCTATTTCTGAAAAGATAAACTCCATCGTAGTTGTCAGGTATGTTTAGTATTAGGATATTATTTTCGCCTTTATTAATATTATTAACGATTTGGTTGGAAAAGCTTTCGCTAATTTCATTTGCATGTTTCCAAGTTATGTTGGTATTGTATGTGAAAAATGAAAATACAATTAAGATAAATATAATGATAATATGCTTTATGAGGTTATGGAAAATTAGATGAATTCCAATAACAAGAAATGTAAAAAAAATTATTGAAGGAAAATACCCATACCTATCGGATTGAATATTTTGTAAAAATGAAGTTTCAAGATTAATAACAGGAATTAAGCTTATTATAAATAGAATATATGTAAAAATAGATATTTTAATAATGGGCGTTTTAAAAGAATATTGTTTTATTTTAAATATATAAAAGATAATAAAGAGTGAAAATATAAAGATTACAATTGTAGCATTAGTAATAAAATCAGGATCATTAACAAAGTTTTTTAATACAGGAAATAAATACCTATACAACAATAAAAATTTAGCATTATAGGATACAAAATTGTGAAATAATAATGAAAGTGAAAAGTTCATATGAGTTGAAACGCCATAACCTCCAATAAATCCTTTTAGAAGCCATACTCTTAAAGTAAAATAAATTATAAATGGCAAAATTAAATAAATACATACTTTTATTTTATTTTTAAGTTCATTTTTAAATATTAAAAATTCAAATCCAAAAAAGAATAGAATATTAAAAACAGATATTTCTTTGGATAAAAAACTTAAAAGAAGTATAATTAATGAAACAATTAGGAAATTTGATTTTTGTGAAATTTTGAATTTAATATAAAAATAAAATGAGATTAAAAAAAATAAAGAACTAAACATGTATGATTGTGCAGTAAACCAGTTTATAACCTCTGTATTATATGGGCTAACTATGAAAAATAAACTACTGTAAATTGCAATGGAATTTTTATTTTCAAATGAGAAATGTGAAAATAGTATTATTAAATTTTTGTAAATAAAATATCCTGATAATAGAAGAATTGCGTAATTTAATAAATGTATTAAAGTCGGATTAATTCCAAATATATTTATTTCTAAAATCTGTAAAATATGAGAAAATGGTAAAAAAAAGTCATCTTCAAAATTATTTTTTATATCTAATATCCCTTTATTTAGATACTGTTGTATCCAGAAAAAATCATCAGAAAAAAAGAAAATATTAAGAGAAGGATAATACAGTAATAGTATAAAAAGGAATAATGAAAGAAAGAAAAATAATGAAAAATGCTTTTTAGAAATCATATTTGATACTACCTCATCAAATACATTTTTCCAAATCCTTTTTTGAAATATTGCTCGGCTCCAGTTTCGCGCTTTTCAATAGATTCCCCATTTAATTTAGTCAGTACTCGATAAAAATAAACTCCATTTGCTAATTGGTCTCCAAACATATCTTTTCCATCCCAAGCGTAATCTGTAATATTTCTGCCAATGTGTACATTTCCTAATTCAGACATATTTATTACCCGAACTAATTTTCCTGTTATTGTAAGAATTTGAATTGATAATTCATCAGGAAGTTCACTGCCAGTAAGTGTAAATACAAATTTGGTAGAAGTCGAAAATGGATTAGGATAATTAAAAATATCAGTGATTGTTGCTTTTGTTATTATTTCGAAAGAAATATTATAATCATATTTTCCTGACTCATTATTTGATTTATCTTTTGCCTGAACTCTCAATTCATATTTCCCATCTTTTAAATTTGGAGTATAAACAATTTTACAACTATTGTCAGGTAATTGAGCAGGTGTCCAGTACAAAATTGAATTTCCAATGCTGTCTGTAAAGTAAACTCTTTGCTCTTCGGTTGATAAAGTTGATTTTAAGTATATTGCAAAAAGTGATGTATCATTTAAAGATAAGAATTTGTTTTCATCTTTAAGCTTTATTACAATCTGAGGTTTTGCCGAAACTATATCGCCATTTAAGATATGAATTCCATCAAAGGTTACATCAAGCAAAGGGTTATATTTATCTGAATTTACATAGAAAAATTTTTGTGCAATGTTATTGAAATGATATTGTTCAAGCTGGTCGTATTTATTTGTCAAACTATCAACGGTATTAAATTCGACCCAAAGGCTGTTTAAGCCTTGATATCCATTAGTTGAAAAGCTAATTGTATCAATTAAAACATCGCCTTTTGGATGTGGTCGTAAACGTTTGGTTTTAATTAAGTTTAAACCATTGTTTTTATCTTGTATCCAGTATTTTACAAGTAAACTATCCATATTGTATTCACTTATATTTCTGGTTGCAATTGCAAATTTTATATTATCACCCTCGTCAATTGTGTCTTTATAAAAAAAGAATCCATCTTTTGGATTAACAGCCGTTTCAGGAACTCCTTCGTAAGTAATTAACCATTTTTTCAATTGAGATGGTGTTCTTGCCGAGTCGTCTCGGGTTGAAAGTTGAAGTCTTAAATATTCAAAATTTGCAGTATCTAATATTTGATTAAGATAAACATTGCTTGTGTTTGTAGTGTCGAATAATTTTTTTTCGGTATCGTTATTCGGATTTATTCCATATAAACTTATTAAGTTTTCGTCATAATTAGGCGAATCTAAGCTTTTTTCTTGCCAATGCAAATGATTCCAATTGTTTGAAGGTCCGATTTTAACGCTATTCATTTGTCCATAAACATAATTACTACTTAATGTTTTAAACGTTTCTAAAGTTTCGGTTGGCGAATTTCCAATTAATTCTGTAGCTGTTTCGGGATAACCTTTTTTTACAAAAAATAGGAATGGAGAATTGTTTGCTGCAGTTATTAATTGAGAATTATCATCACTTAAATTATTAAATGCATCGAATGCAGCAGGAGGCCAGTTATCAAAACTTCCTGAAATAAATGAGTAAACAGCAATATAATTACCATTAGGAATGCTGTTAATTAACATATTAGCCATGTTAACTAATGTCAAAGAATCTGCATAAAAAACAAAAAATGTTCTTGAAGAGGAGGATGAACAGCACCAAACATAATTTGAATGTCCATAATCTGCTCTATGAGAATCCCAATGAGTTAATGTAACAGAATCAATAACGCATACAACAACTGCATTATATGGGCAACAACTTCCTGGTGCACCAACTTCGTCAATTGTTGCAAATCCTGTCCAGGTTTGTCCAATAGTTTTTATGTGAAGCATTTTGGGTACAGTTATATATTCTAATCTGCGTTGTAATCGGTTGTAATTAAGGATATTAAAATTGTTTTCTTTATATTGAAAAAAGTGGGATTGTGCCCATCCGGTTTTGTCTTTTATATAAGTAAACGAACTCTCTTTCCAATTATAATCATTCCCTGTAGGAACTTTACTAACTCTCCAAAAATATGAAAGAGAATCAATAAGTGTAAGGCTTGGAGTCCATGATATAATTCCACCCGAAGAATTAATGTTCTCAGTTCTAAACATTGAGCTACTTGGTAAAAATAAATCGTTTGTATCTATCTGAAAAATATAATCTGTTGCAGTTGCAAATGGATTTCCTGTAGATGCAATAAGCTCCACAGTATCATTAGGATAAATCGCAAATTTATATGGCAAAATAGGAATTAATTCTCCCGAATTTATTATTGTACTTATTGATGCGGAATTATTATTTTCTGATAATTCAGTAATTGCTCCAGTTACATCTAAGCTAATATCAATTTTATTTAAGCCAGAACTTTTAGTTTGATTAATTGGTAAATTTAATTTCAGAGTATCTTTATAAATACAACCATGCATAATTATGTTGTAAATATCTTCGCTATTATCAGGATAAGTTCTTTTAATTTCGACATAAAAACTATCGGTAAATGCTTTTCCGATATTTGAAATAATAAATTTGGCTTCAAATGAATCTAGTTCAGTACTAAGTACTTCAGGAATAATTTTAATATCAGAATTCGAAATAGTTAAATCGGGAATAAGTGGCGAGTTTAGTACTACTGCCGGATCGCCATGTAAAGTAAATTCAAGACAAGTACTTGCAATTAGTGAATTGTTTGGTTGACTAATTAAATAATTATGTGATGTACTTTTCAAACATTTTCCTATACTCTTAGAATAATTTTTATAAGAAATATTTTTGTAAAATTCTAAAGTAAACTCATATAAATATTGAGCATAAGACAGACCTACTGAAGCTAAAAAGCCAATCGCACCTTTATTTTGAGTAAAAATCCAATTTTCACTGACGCTGAGTGAGGTCGTATGAATATCTCCTGCTAGACATGAATTTGCTGCAATAAATGGATATTTTCCACGATTATTGAAATTTATTGGCTCGTCTATATTTTGGTCAAAACCTGAAGTTGTTGACCCATGACCAAAAAAAGTAATTAGTGAAGTTCCTGTATTTACAAGTTTTTTTACAGTATCAACACCCGTTAACTGAATCGGTGCAGAGCTTTGTTTTAAGAATGTTGAAACATGACCTCCATAAAGAGTATCTTCTATTATTTCTTCAAAATCTTTTAAATATCTAGAAAAAGTATCAGATTCACCACTATTATTACCACCACCAAAGTGAATAACGTTTTTCATCCACGCTGCTGGCTCATTTGCTTCATATTCTTTAACTTTATCTAAATATATTTTAACTTGGTTATTATTAAATGCACTAATTCGCCCTGTAGCAAGGCTTTGTTCTGAATTTAATGAACCATTTATTCCTGAGGTTAATAAATTGTCGCTTGCCGGATAACCCATTGATGGAACATAAGTTATTGAATAATAGTACTCATTTTTTCTATATTCGTTAGCTTTAAGTGATTTTCCAATTAAAAATAAATACTCAGGTTTAATTGTCCAGTTTGAAGTAGCTGAATTGATGAAATTTTTAATCGCCAAAGGATGTTTTCTGATTCCAAACGAAAACTGGTCGTATAATTCTTCAATATTCACTAAGCAAGAGCTATTTCCGGTAGAATTTCGATAAGTATTATAGTTTTGAGCTTCCGACCACAGTGCAGGGTGCGATATTATTATAAATCTTGAATTTTGTGAGTTAGAAATATAATTTGTAAAATAACCAGTTGAGTTTACTGGTTTAATATTTGAAATAAATTTTATAGAATCTTTGTTAACAATAAAGCATTCAGCTAGTTGGTTGCTGTTTGGTAGTACAACCTTAATATTTGAAGTGGAAATAGTAGTATTAATTCGTTTATGATTTGTTAAATCGTAAAATATAGCTTCAGTGCCTGAATTAAAATTAGTTATGTCGATTGTTCTTTTTGCA
>Ga0154347_1071_pt4 | contig 12519 bp, 13 predicted proteins | sample RifGroA2_FD_115875 | JGI IMG/M metagenome (GOLD analysis project Ga0154347, IMG submission 115875) | Bacteroidetes bacterium GWA2_31_9
GAATTTTTAACTATCCAATTTTTTGAAAATCCCAATATTTCCCATTTTTTGAAATAAAAAATATTATTTTTAAAAATTATTTTAAATTATTTAAAAATGAAGCGTTCGATAATATTATTATTAATTGCAGTAAATTCCTTATGTGTTATGTCGCAAACAGTTAAAGACTCTCAGGGAAATGCTATTCCAGATGAAAAATTTCAAACATCTGCATCAGGACTGAAATATTATATTTACGAAAGTCATGGTATGGAAAAGCCTGTTAGCGACGATAAAGTTTCAGTTCATTATACAGGTAAATTTCTCGACGAAAAAGTATTTGATAGTTCGGTAGGAAGAGGAAAGCCCCTTGATTTTACACTTGGAATTGGACAAGTAATTGCAGGTTGGGACGAAGGAATTGCATTACTTGGAAAGGGCGATAAAGCAATGTTTATTATTCCTCCACAAATAGCTTATGGAAGTACCGAAAGAGGCTCAATTCCGGCTAATTCGACATTGGTTTTTGATGTTAATCTGGTTGATTTTACTCCTCAGAAAAAAATCGAAGATTATAAAACAAAAGGAAAAGATACAATAACAACTGTTACAGGTCTAAAGTATATTATTGTTGAAAAAGGAAAAGGCAAAAAATCAGAAACAGGCTCAAATGTCGTTGTACATTATTCAGGATATTTGAAAGATGGAAAAATGTTTGATTCGTCTGTAAAAAGAGGCGAGACATTTAAGTTTGAATTGGGTGCAGGTCAGGTAATTAGAGGTTGGGACGAAGGACTTTATTTAATGCAAGAAGGCGATAAATTCCGATTAATAATTCCATATACTTTAGCTTATGGTGAAGCTGGTCGCCCACCACAAATTCCAGAAAAAGCCGACTTAATTTTTGATGTTGAATTAATTCAGGTTTTACCTCCAATTGTTGTTGAAAAATTTGATATAACAGGTAAAAAAGAATATACAACCGCAAGTGGTATAAAATATTATATTGTTAAAGAAGGCACAGGTGATTTAGTTAAGTCGGGCGAAAAAGTACAGGTTCACTATACTGGGTATTTTTTAGATGGAAAAGTCTTTGATTCATCAGTAAAAAGAGGACAACCAATAGAGCTTAGTGTTGGAGTTGGTCAAGTAATAAAAGGATGGGACGAAGGATTACAATTGATGAAAAAAGGCGATAAAATAAGATTCCTTATTCCATATTCTTTAGCTTATGGCGAAAAAGGTTATCCTGGTGCAATTCCTCCAAAGGCAGATTTAATTTTTGATGTTGAGTTAGTAAATATCATTAAATAAATTCTATGACATTGGAGGATAAATCTAAAAATCGTCCAATTGGTATTTTCGATTCAGGAGTTGGAGGATTATCGGTTTTAAAGGAAATAATTAAGCTATTACCTAACGAGAATATTATATATTTTGCCGATAATGCAAATTGTCCTTATGGTAAAAAATCTTGCGACGAAATTATTGTATTGTCAGATAAAATTGTCAGATTTTTAATCAAAAAAAATGTAAAAATTATTGTTGTAGCTTGTAATACGGCAACAGCAGCTTCAATTCAATACTTACGAAATAAGTATAATTCAATTAGTTTTGTTGGAATGGAGCCAGCAGTTAAACCAGCTGCAATTAATTCAAAATCAGGCAAAATTGGAATTTTAGCAACTAAGGGAACTCTCGAAGGACGATTATTTAAAGAAACTTCAAAAAAATTTGCATCAGATAAAGATGTAATTATCAGAATAGGCGATGGCTTGGTCGAATTAGTTGAGGCAGGAAAGTCTGATTCTACTGAATCTTTTGAGTTATTAAAACAATATTTACTCCCAATGTTAGAATCTGGTATCGATCAACTTGTGCTTGGTTGTACACATTATCCGTTTTTAATAAATAATATAAAAAAGATAGTTGGTAGTTCAATTAATATAATTGACCCTGCGTTTCCAGTAGCAAAACGATTAAAGGATTTATTGCAAGAAGGAAATTTGTTAAATTCAAAAAATGAAAAGATTATCTATAATTTTTATAGTTCAGGAAATGTTAATATTATGGAAAGTATGGTAAATGGTTTTAACATGAATAATTGTTATTTAAATTTCGAAAAACTAATAAATTAGCGTATGAGAATAGCTCAATAAAAGTTTTTCGTTCCATAAATTGATTAATATCATTCTTAAAATGTCTAATAACAATTATTGCAAAGAATTTTCAACCACTTGTCGAATAAAAAAGTTGTCTATAAATTCATAAAAAAAATCCTTACCCGAATTAACAGATAAGGATTATAAAAATTTATTTTCAATCGATTAACTAAAAGCCTGAATTCCAGTAATTTCATTTCCAGTAATCAACAAATGAACATCATGTGTTCCTTCGTAAGTAATTACAGATTCTAAGTTCATCATGTGACGCATCATTGGATAATCATTTGTAATACCCATTGCACCATGCACTTGTCGCATTTCACGGGCAATTTGTAATGCCATATTCACATTATTTCGTTTTGCCATAGAAACCTGAGCTGGAGTTGCTTTGCCTTCATTTCTTAAAACTCCTAATCGCCAAGCTAAAAGTTGAGCTTTTGTAATTTCAGTAAGTGCTTCCGCCAATTTCTTTTGTTGTAATTGAAAACCTGCAATCGGACGACCAAATTGCTGTCGTTCTAACGAATATCTTAAAGCAGAATCGTAACAATCCATTGCAGCTCCAATAACACCCCATGCAATACCGTATCTAGCAGAATTTAAACAAGATAATGGACCTCTCAATCCTTTAACTCCAGGAAAAATATTTTCTTTTGGAATCTTCACGTTATCAAACACCATTTCGCCTGTTACAGAAGCTCTTAGCGACCACTTTCCGTGAGTTTCGGGAGCAGTAAATCCAGACATTCCCTTTTCTACAATCATTCCCAACACAACACCCTGTTCGTTTTTTGCCCAAACAACACCAATATCAGCAATTGTAGAGTTAGTAATCCACATTTTTGAGCCATTCAATAAATAATGATCGCCCATATCCTTAACGTTGGTTTTCATTCCGCCTGGGTCTGAGCCATGATTTGGCTCAGTCAATCCGAAACAACCTAATAATTCGCCAGTTGCAAGTTTTGGTAAATATTTTCGCTTTTGTTCTTCTGAACCAAAACTATATATTGGAAACATCACTAAAGATGTTTGTACCGAAGCCATTGAACGGATTCCCGAATCGCCTCTTTCAAGTTCTTGCATTATCAAGCCATAAGAAGTATAATCCATTCCAGCACCACCATATTCTTGTGGAATAAATGGACCAAAAGCACCCATTTCGCCTAATTCTTTTATTAAATGAACCGGACATGTGGCTCTTTCGTAATAATCTTCAATAATTGGTTTTACTGAACGATCAACCCAATCACGTATTGCACCTCTTACAATTTTTTGTTCGTCGGTGAATAGTTCATCACATAAAAAATGGTCAGGAGCTGTATATTGTACTGTAGCCATAAATGATAATTTTTTAAATTTTAATTCTCAAAAATAGTAATAAATTTTTTAGCAAAATAAATTTAAAATCAGAATTAGTTATCTGATTATGCTTAAAACAATAAACATCTGCATTTTAAGGATTTGTATATCTGTATATATTTAGTGTCTCTAAGAAAACTACATATTTTAAAAAATAACAAATTTCAACCGAGCTTGCGAGCTCAACGAAGTTAATCTTCAAATCCCAAATAAATCTCAAATTACAAATACTTAATATTCAAACGGTTTTGAAAACTTGTGCTGAACTTGTTTCAGTATTGAAATTTTGATAATTGTGATTTATTTGTCATTTGTTTTTTGATTTTTGAGTTTTCTTACAAACACTATATAGGACTTCATATTGACGTTTTCCAATGTTTTTCGTAGCTCCCTACGAAATTTACTTCTTTACAACGGATGTCTGGCTTTTCTGCGACCGAAGTAATTTTATCACCCGAATATATTCATTATACAGGTTCGCCAGTTCCAGATATTATGATTTTGGCATTTCGTTGTTTTTTTTCGTCATAATACACTTGAATAATTTATAGATTTAATATAGTTTTCCATAAATTCAAAGTCAGGTTTGTTATCACTTGAAGGTAATTGTATAGCAATTTCTTTTAACCTTGTCTGACTTGCTTTTCTTCCATAATTATAACGATATTGTTCTAAATTTAAGATAGTAACTAAAAACATAGCACTATACTTATTCATTTTAAATTTTGGTGTCAATTTTTCAACATGGTCGCTTAAAGTAAAATTAAGCGATTAATACAACGTTCTATTAATTTTCCATATTAATGAATCATTAATATTATTAAAATCTACCTCAAATTCTCCTTCTAAATAACCATTAATTATTTTTTCTTTTATTTCAATTTCCCAACATTCAAACAAATTTTTGGTTTCATTTTCCCTTAAAAACCAAGTTATTCTGTGAAAAAGAATATTATTTTCATTCATCTCCTCAAGTTTTTATATATTTGATTCATATAAGTTTCAATAAAATTAATGGATTTTGAAAAAACAAATACTTCATTTTCATTCATGTTCTTAGGAATTAAAATCTCTTTCAACGTTTTATTAGCTTGTCTTCCGTAATTGTATTTATATTTATTACTTGATATACATTTTGCATAAAAAAGCATTTCGGCAACTTTCATTTCTCGCTTGGGAATAAGATAATACAAATCTCTTCCACTATAATATGGTATAGGCTGATAAAATGTAGATAATACAGAACCACCACCGGCAACAGATAAAGTATTTCCTGGATTTGGGTCTATATCAATTATTTTTTCAACGAATGCAGAAACGCCATTGTTTTTTTCAGACCTTGAAACAAATGGGACGGCATTATAATCAGTTGATTTACACTCCTCAATGTGAACAAGTTCCAAATTTACTCCATATTTAACTTCAAATAAATCTGAAATTTTAATTAAGTTTTGCATATTCTATATTTATTTTATTTTTCAATAAAAAAGTAACATAATTCAAAACAGTATCTTCAAAATCTGAATCACTAATTTTTGAATAATCAGTTTGCATATAAGCTTCTGCACACCACTCATCATCTGCTTTTACGATTTTATTTACACTAAAACCAGCTTCTTCTTTTCTATTTATAAAATAAGAAATCCATTTTTCTTTCACACCTTCCCATTTACCAAAAGCATCATATCTGCCTTGTATTTTTCTTTTTACAAAACCATCGTCTTTGTAATATCCAAAATATGTTTCTTTACTTTTAGGGTGTGGTTTGTGAGCTTTAAAAATCATTACACATGATACTACTCCAACTTTTGAATTAAAAAACAATTCGTCAGGCATTGAAAGTACAGCTTCTAAAGTGTGTTTTTCTAATAGCTTCTTCTTATATTCATATACTTTGCCGCTAGTAGCTAATGCACTTTGCATTGGCACAATTGCTATACAAGTGCCACCATCAACTAAACATTCTAAATTATTTAAAATAAATTCTAGTTCGTCAGTATCCGTTTTTTTATCAGATTTGTAAGGCGGATTTAAAAAACCAACAGTTGGATTCTTTGCTTTTACTTGTTTAATTATATTTTCATCAAAACAGCTTCCGTTAAAAATACCGGTTTTACCATCCTGATGAATGTACATATTTGATATTGCTAAAGCAAAAATATGCGATTGATACTCTACTCCAATCAATTGGGTTTCTTTTATTTCTTTTTCTTTAGCCTTATCTCCTTTTGCATCTGCAATCATCTTTTGCATTGCAGAAATTAGAAATCCACCTGTTCCTGTGCAGTTATCAAATGCAATAGAATTTTTGTTTACCTGTGCTAAATCAGCAAATAACTCTGTAATATGAGGCGGTGTTAATACAATACCTAATCCTTTGTCGCTATTGGCATATCGTAAAAACTCTATGTATAATTGTCCTAAAACATCAAAATATTCATGTGTTTTAATAAACTGATTTATATTTTCATCTATTTCGTCAATAAGTTCTTTTAAAACCTTGTCTTTTGTGGAAAGCGACATGTCGGTTTTAATAAAACTAAATTGAATTTCAAGATTATTTAGTTTTTCTCCTGTTATATTTGCAGTTTCTAATTCATTTAATACTGTTTGAACTAATGAATTTGCAAGATTCTTAGGTGTTTTATGCGAAGCATAGGAATTTCTAAATGCTGTATTTTCTAATGAAATTAAAATACAACTTATTAATAAACTTCTTTGACTTTCAAGAATTTTGTGAGAATGTAAAGCATCATTTAATTTTTTAGTAAAATCAAGAAGTGTTTTATAATCCTGTCTAAATTTTTCGGGACTTTTCAAATAACCATTCAAATAATCATTTGCAGTCAAAAGTTTATCGCCAAAAATTTCAGTTGCTTTCCTTTCTCCTTTTAAATGTAAAAAATGAGATATTTTTGTATTGTTTTTATTTTCTCCACTTACAGCAATCGCAATTACATCAAAATCTTTTGAAAGATAAGAAGCATATAATAAAGCACCATCAACTGAAAATTCAGAATATTTATCTCTGTTCTTACTTTCATGTTTAGTAATATCAGCTTTACATTCAATTACTATAATTAAATTAGGATTAGTTTTATATGTAATTATAAATTCGGGGTATCCATGACCATTACCCTTTTTTGAAGCTGTTTTTAATAATTTGTCAATTTTGACATTATCAGATTTTTGCTCTTCAATATCAATTTCAGATAAAAATTGATTAAAATGATTTCTGACAATTATTTCAGTTTTTCTTTCGTTTGCCATAATTACAATTCTAATTTGCCTTGTTTGACGTTAATGTTCTTATAATAATTTGCTGTACTTTCTGCAACTACAAAAACATTTTCAGAACAATTATTCTTATATGCTTCTTTTGCAAATTTGTCAGCAAAAAACAAATCACGTACTTTTTGTAAGTCTATTTCAAAAACTTCTGCAAGTTTTTTTAGTTTAGATATACTGAACTTTTGAGTACCATTTTCAATTCGACTTATTGCACTTGAATTAATGCCAATTTTAGCTCCAAAGTCGGTTTGTGTCCACTCCCTTTTCTCTCTTTCTGATTTTATAAAATGTCCAAAACTTGCCATTTGTCGTAATTCAGTTTTTTGATTTGATGTATTTTTAGCAAATGTAATCTTAATTTGCGAAATAATAGTCAAGTTTTTATTTTTTTTCAAAGATTGAATGTTGGTTCGGAGTCCTTTTACAATGAATGCCAACTTGTTACTAAAATCACCAATTTTTATAATTATTTAATTTAAAACCTATTGGCTATCTGAGTATAAATGTTTACAAACACTTGTAACCGCAAAATTCCAATTAATACTAACTTTTTTATCCAAATGTAAAACATTCCCTTAACCTTTACAAATAAACCACACAAAAACCCCTTAAAAAACTGATTACAAACATATCATTTTTCTCATTGTTATATAAAAAATTAATTTTACTATTGTAAAGATAATTTTGCTTAAAAAACATATAAAATTTGGCTCAAAGTATCGAAAAAAAATCAAAATTAATACACTCATTTTTAAATAATTAAACAAATCATATATTAAACTCTAAAAATTAATATTTATGGGAAAAAGAACAATTGTTGCCATGCCTGGCGACGGAATCGGAAAAGCTGTTCTCGACGAATGTATAAGAGTATTAGATGCAGCCGGATTTGATGCCAATTATGTTAATGGAGATATTGGCTGGGAATTTTGGTGCAAAGAAGGCGATCCGCTTCCTGAAAGAACAATCAAACTTTTAGAAGAACATAAAATTGGTCTTTTTGGTGCAATTACATCAAAACCAAAAGACAAAACTGCTGCTGAACTTGCTCCCGAATTACAAGGAAAAGGTTATACATATTACAGTCCAATTGTAACTATGCGTCAGCATTTTAACCTCGATATTTGTATGCGTCCTTGCCTAACTTACAAAGGCAATCCTCTAAATTTTATTCGCCGTACAGCTAATGGCGGAGTTGAAGAACCTCTAATTGATGTTATGATTTTCCGTCAAAATACCGAAGGTCTTTACGGTGGCGTTGAATGGACTAATCCATCTGACCAAGTGTATAACGCATTTTTAACTCACAAAAAATTTGTTGAAAATTTCTCATGGTGTCCACGAGAGGAATTAGCTATTTCGACACGTATTTTTACAAAAAAATATGTTACCCGAATTGTTAAAGCAGCTTTTGAGTATGCCAAAAAACGTGGATTCAGCAAAATTACTGTTTGCGAAAAGCCTAACGTAATTCGCGAAACATCAGGAATGATGCTTAAAGTAGCACAAGAAATGAGTAAAGCAGAATATCCAAATATTTGGGTCGAAGATGTAAATATTGATGCAATGACAATGTGGCTTACAAAAAATCCCGAAAATTATAATGTAATTGTAGCCGGAAATATGTTTGGAGATATTGTTTCTGATGCTTTTGCAGGTTTAATTGGAGGCTTAGGCTTTGCTACTTCTGCACAGTTTAACCCCGAATCGGGCGTTTGTGTATTTGAACCTACACATGGCTCTGCTCCTAAATATGCCGGATACGAAACAAGTATTGTTAACCCAATTGCAATGATTTCATCTGCGGTTATGATGCTCGAACATATTGGCGAAAATGCTATTGCTACACGTATCAAAAAAGCAGTAGCCGATGTAATTGAAGAAGGCAAAGTAAGAGCCTATGATATGATGAAACTAAAAGGCACACAAGAAGTAATAAATCAAGGTGCTGCTTCAACAAAGCAAATGGCTGATGCAATAATTGCAAAATTAAAATAAGTATATATTGGACGCAGATTTTTTAAGATAATTATGATTAGTTAAATTGATAAATTGTTCAACGACACCTTGAAGCGTGGCGATAGCCACCTTCAAGCGTGTAGTTAAATTGTTATCCTGTAAATCATGTTAATTCCCGAAATAAAATCGGGACAAGCTCTGTCCAAAAAAATTATAATAATCAGTGTCTAAAAAAAGTAATAACATTATTCAGTGAAAATTAGTGAAATTAGTGTCTAAAACAACCTGATTGCTTTGCTTCGTTCCTCGCAACTCCTCGCAATGACGGAAAACTTTGAACAACAAACAACAAACTATATTAATATGAACGAAATTAAACCCGAATTTATCGAAAAAGCAAAACTACTTTGGCCCGAGCTTGAGTGGATTAAAAATACCGAACTAAAAAATCAGACTACTTTAACATGGGCTTTAGCATTGCAAAAAAGTGTTTTAACTCCTGACGATTTAAACACTATACCATTTACTTTGCTTTGTGGACCCGACATGAAAGTTACTTTTATGGGTCACAAACGTGCAGTTGTACATATTGCAAAAGATTGTGGCGAGCAAATGAACAAATTCTTTAAAACCGATTTACCTGTAAATATGGACGTTCTAATTGCAGGAGCTATTCTTGCCGATGTTGGAAAACTTTTAGAATATGAACTAAAAGATGGTAAATCAGTACAAGGAAAATATGGAAAATATTTACGTCATCCATTTTCAGGAGTTTCACTTGCAGAACAATGCGGTGTACCAGCCGAAGTTTGCCATATTATCGCTACACATGCCGGCGAAGGCGATATGGTTAAAAGAACGACAGAGGCTTTCGTCGTTCACCATGCCGATTTTATGACATTTGAACCATTTAAAGATAGACTAAAATAAGAAGTAATCAGTTTTAGTAGTACCCTATAACCCATAACCCTATAACCCTATAACCCTTTAACCCTATAACCCTATAACTATTAAACTAATAAACAACAAACTTCAAACAACAAACTTTCCTTATGAACATTATAGAAAAAATTCTAGCCAGCAAATCAAATAAAACTCAGGTAAAACCCGACGAAATTATTGATGTATTTATTGATATTCGTGCAGCTCGTGATTTTGGAGGAGCAAACGTAGTTAAAAACCTTATGACCAACGGACTAACTATTGCCGATTCAACAAAAACAGTTTTTACTTTTGATTGCAATCCAGGAGGTTCTGACCAACAATATGCAGCAAATCAGCATTTTTGTCGCAGATATGCCCGCGAAAACGATATTAAAATTTATGACGTTGATTCAGGCATTGGAACTCATATAGCAATTGATAATGGTTTTGCTTGGCCCGGAAGCACATTTGTCTCAACCGATTCACATGCTAACATAATGGGTGCAATAGGTTCTTTTGGTCAGGGAATGGGCGACCAAGATATTGCTGCTGCTTGGGCAAAAGGTTCAGTATGGTTTAAAGTTCCCTATTCTGTTAAAATTAATTTGCTTGGAAAAAGACCAAAAAATATTTCAGCTAAAGATATTGCATTAAATCTTTTATCGATTTTCGGTGCTAACAAACTATTAGGCTATTCGGTAGAGATTTATGGCGATGAAGCCGAAAAACTAACTCTCGATGAGCGTATTACAATTTCATCAATGGCAACCGAAATGGGGGCAATAATAATTTTATTCAGCCCTTCGCCAGAAGTTTTAAAATACTGTAGCGAAAAAACTGGAAAAAAAATTGAAGCACTAAATGCTGATAAAGATGCTCAATACATTGAATCATTCGACATTGATATTTCAAAATTCGTTTCAATGGTCGCAAAACCTGGTCATCCCGAAGATGATACAAATATTGCAAATGTAAAAGGAACAAAAATAGATTCAGCATTTATTGGAAGTTGCACCAATGGAAGAATTGACGATTTAAGAATAGCTGCTGATATTTTGAAAAATAACAAAGTTGCCCCGGGTGTTGTTCTAAAAGTAGTTCCGTCAACCGATAAAATTTGGCAACAAGCAATGAATGAAGGACTTATTAAAATATTTAAAGAAGCCGGAGCTTTAGTCTCAAATGCAGGCTGTGCAGGCTGTGCAGCCGGACAGGTCGGACAAAATGGCCCCGAAGAAGTAACTTTAAGTACAGGAAATAGAAACTTTTCGGGAAAACAAGGCAAAGGTTATGTTTACTTAGCATCACCGGCTATTGTTGCAGCTTCTGCAATTGCAGGATTTATTACTACTCCCGATGAAATACCTTCAAAACCTGCCGAATTTCAGAAAAAAGGAAATATGAATCCTGTGGCAAAAACTGAAAAAATAATTAGCGACGACAAAAAAACTGTTTTTGAAGGAAAAGTATGGCTAATTCAACACGATAATATTGATACTGATATGATTTTCCATAATCGCTATTTAGCCATAACCGATATTAAGCTTATGGGTCAATACACTTTCGACAACCTAAAGGGTTATGAAGATTTTGCTAAAAAAGCACAAGCTGGTGATATTGTTATCACTGCTAAAAACTTTGGAGCCGGAAGCTCACGTCAACAAGCCGTTGACTGTTTTATTTCTCTCGAAATTCCTTGCATTTTAGCTGAATCTTATGGTGCTATATATGAGCGAAATGCAATTAATGCAGCCTTACCAATTCTTACATATAAACCAAAAATGATAGAAGAAATTGAATTGAAAGATGGCGATAAAATCAGAGTTGATATTTTAGAAGGAAAAATAACAAATCTGAAAAATAATAAAACAACTTCCATTGATAAATTTACTGATGTGCAATTAGCAATTTATAAAAATGGCGGACTTCTATAAAAAATAAGTAGTTATCAAGTAATTGGTAATCAGCAAACAGTCTTCCTCCCCTTCCTTTGGAAGGGGCTGGGGGTAGGTTAAACCTCAAACACTCTTCAATATGAGCGGAAAAACATTTATCGAAAAAGTACTAGGAGCAGAAAAAGGTGCAATAGTTTTTAAAAAGCCGGATATCGTTCTCACACACGATAATACTGCAAGCATAAAAAAAACATTTGAAAAAATGGGCGGTGCTAAAGTTGCAAATCCCGACCAGTTATTAATTGTTCTCGACCATAATGCCCCTCCAACCGATGCAAAACTTGCCAACGATTATCAAGCAATTCGTAACATTGTTAAAGAACAAAGCATTGAAAAATTTTACGATGCAGGAAAAGGAATTTGTCACCAAATTATGTCGTACCATGCCAAACCCGGAATGATAATAGTTGGTAGCGACAGTCACACTAGTACTGCAGGAGCAATGAATGCACTTGCTGCAGGAATCGACAGAACCGAAGCAGCCGGAATTTGGAAAAGTGGCGAAACTTGGTTTCTTGTGCCTGATTCTTTGAAAATTACACTCAAAGGAAAATTGAATAAAGGTGTTTATGCAAAAGACATTTCACTTTGGATAATTGGCATGATTGGCACCGATGGAGCAAATTATATGTCAATTGAGTATCATGGTGAGGGCATAAAGACACTATCTATTTCGGAACGTATGACACTAACAAATCTTGCATCTGAGATGGGAGCTAAAAATGCTGTATTTCCTGCCGACGAAGTTTTAGCAGAATTTTACGGATTATCAAAAATAGAAAATGGTGTTTGGGCTGATACTGATGCAAAATATATCAGAGAAATTGAAATAAACCTTTCAGATATTTTTCCGGTAGTTGCAGCTCCTCATAATGTCGAAAATG
>Ga0154347_1041_pt3 | contig 12515 bp, 12 predicted proteins | sample RifGroA2_FD_115875 | JGI IMG/M metagenome (GOLD analysis project Ga0154347, IMG submission 115875) | Bacteroidetes bacterium GWA2_31_9
AAAATCTCTACTCCTTCGTGTATTTTCAACGTTCCTTTTTTCTCTATAAAAACATCTCCTTTAGCATAATATGGTGAATTGTTTTTAAATAAAGTCATCTTTTGATCTATTGTATCGGGTAAAATACTTTTATCATCCAGTTCAAAAATAGCATCTAAAGAATCATTAGTGTTTAGTTTAAATGAAATTATTGGTAATGTATCATTTGTTCCATTCCATTTCACAAATTTGTAGCCTATATCTGGAATGGCTTCAATTTTTAGAGGTATGCCCTTAAAATATGTCAAAGATGAATCTATTTCTGGAATGCTTACATCTTCTATTTTTATTTTACCATGAACTGCCGAAATTTTAAGTTTAGAACTTCCTGCTAATTTAAAATAATCTGTAATATGCTGTCTCATAAAATCGGGTCGCTTTTCTGCCCATTTTTTCATTGTATCAACATAAGCAAGCCACTCGTTCATTGATTTTACTCCACAATAATCGGGATAAATAAAACTGCAAACTCCTCCCCATTTATTAATATGATTTGGCATTTCTGGAGCTATTTCACCAGCTGTTTCATTAATTATTTTGATTATTCTGTCTGATTGAAATGTTGTATTAAGGTAACTTGCAAAACGCTGAATGAAGTGGTTTTTAAATTCAGGATTTTTAATTAGAGTAGAAAAAAGCTTTTTAGCCCAATCATTTCCTACAGAGAATTTTATTGAAGCATGATTAAAGTCTTTATTTAAGAAAGCTAGGCTATTTTCTAAATCAAAAACCATCCAACGCCAACGAGATTTTTCATCATGTAGTTTATAATATTTGTTGTTGTGATCAGGAGTAATATAAGAGAAAAAAATACGAGTAATTTGATAATTTAAATATTCACTTACATCAATTTGTGCTTTTATTTTATCATATACTCCTGAATTATTAATCGTTGATGGATTTATCAGTTTTAAAAATTCATTATATGACTTATCGTTTCCTTTGATTACAATTTTTTGTTTTGTATCATCTTCAAGAATGTCAATTTTTTTTGTATCAATATTGTGATTAGCAGTCAAATAGTTACTATTTAATTTTTCTCTCATACTATGTATTCCCCAATATTTACCGTTTAAATAAACTACTACTGGTTTGTAAGCTTGAATATCGACATCCATTTGATTTTTAATAATATTTGCACAAGTAGCATCCCGAATTAAATAGTTTAGCCAACCATCACCATAATTCCTCAGAATAAAGTCTTGAAATTTAAAAATTGGTTTATCAGGAAACATCCGATAATTTATTTCTGTTTCGTCATATTGTTCTCTAAAATATACTCCTATTGGCTTTTGGGGCAAACAACTAATCCACCTTCCGTGAATTTTCATGCCAGCTTTTGATGAAAAAATCTTCTTACCCGATTCATCAAAATATTCGATATGCATTAATTTTTCCCAATTTTGATTGTAGTTTGCAGAATTTCTTGCTTGTCCAGGTTTATTTAATATTTTTTTGAATTTACTTCCCTCAACATAAATACCTGTTATTGGATTCCAAAGATTGTCGGGTTCGGTTGAGATAGAAATTATAGGCAACGTCGATTTACTATTGATTATAAATGATTTACAGGAATATTCGCCCGGCAAAACATTATTTCTAAATGAGCGAGCTTTAATTACAACTGTTGAGTCAATAATAATTTCTTCATCATATTTTTTAGATAACCTATTTGGGATTGAACCATCAGTAGTATAGCGAATTATATCGTTAGGGTTTTTAGAATGTAACTTCAATGTTTGTGATTTGCTGTAAATACCTTCTTTGATTGAAAATTTTGGTGGCAAAGTAAAATCAACCTTGCTACAATATACTGAATCATTTGCTTTTCCGGGAGTTGGAACTTCAAAATAAACCCACTTATTATTTCTTATCTTACCGAATGAAACATCAACAACCTGATTTTTATAGGAAATAGAGTCTATTATTTTTTTTGAATTATTATAACATGCAATTATCCCATTTTCTGTATTTAACTTAAAATTGGTATGGCAAGTAGTAATCTTTTTTATTACTTTTTTATATGATGTAGGATTTTCTATGTATGTGTCTTTAACCTTTTTATTCAATCCATCAGTCCAAATAACGTAATATTGCAAAGCTCCAATTGTAGTGCCTTTTGGTACTGACCATTTAAAAGGGTTTTTTAAATCATTAGTAATAAAATAACCTGAAATGTCGGTTGGTTTATTACTAATATTGTATAACTCTATCCAACCAGAATAAGTTCCAATATCTGGATCTGGGCAGGTATTTAAGTTCGATACAAGCACTTCGTTTATTATTATCTGCGAATTACTTCTTACAGAAACAATAACAAAAAAGATTAATAGTATTAATTTCAAAAACGACATAATATTTGGCAATTTAAAAAAAAAATAAAAAATCGTTATATAAATTTTAAATTGTTTTATTTTGAAAGTTTAGTTTATAAGAATAAATTTATTTTCAAATTTTAGCTATTTTCGTTTTATGCAAACCGAAAGCTTTAAAATATTAGCTGTTGATGGCTTAAAGCTTAATTTTATTCATTGGTTTTTACCAAATCCAAAAGCGGTTTTGATTTTAATTCATGGAATTGGAGAACATTCAGGACGATATAATTATTTAGCTTCAAGATTTGTTTCATCTGGAATTAACGTTGTGTCAATTGATTATCGCGGACATGGTTTAGCAGAAGGTAAGCGTGGACATATTAATAGCTACTCCGAATTATTAAACGATATAGATTCGCTTTTTAATCAAATTCCTTTTTATTATCAGAATATTCCAAAAATCTTATATGGTCATAGCATGGGAGGAAATATTGCTCTGAACTATGCAATGCGACATAATCATTCAATAAAATTAATTGTAGCAACTTCGCCATGGATAGGTTTATATAAAAAAACGCCAGCTTGGTTGATGTTTTTTGCTAAAATGATGAATAAAATTTATCCATCATATACTCAGAAAGTTACATTTCGTTCCTCTGAGCTTACACACGATTCATCTGTTCTTGAAAAGCATAAACAAGATAATCTGAATCATGGTCTTATTTCGCCACGTATGTTTTTTGAAATGACTGATGCTGGAATTTATTTGTTACTTAATTCGGAGAAGTTAAAAATCAAAACATTACTATTGCATGGGACTTTAGATAGTATTACATCGTTTAAATCAACCGAAGAGTTTTATAATAAAACCAGCAAATATTCAACATTAAAATTGTGGGACGGAATGTTCCACGAATTGCATAACGAAACCGAAAAAGATGTTGTTATTGATTATATAATTGACTGGATTTTAAAAAATACTAACGAGTTGAAAAGTTTATGAGTTGAAGGGTTTATTAGTTGAAGGGTTTATTAGTTTATGCGAGTGCAAATAATTGGTTATTCGCCATTTTAAGTGAAAACAGCATTAGTTTTAATATTTTCTTTTACTTTTTTTATCGAAAAAAAGTAACAAAAAACTTTTAATTGCAAGAACTCACTCCGTCTGCGACTTCGCTCAAACAGCTTGCAATTTATAAGGAATTATTATTACGCTTCGCTGAGCTTTAAAAAACTGTATAACATTTTTGTAAGTTTTCATCTTTTATATTGTATAATTGTTCGTTATTTCTCACTAATTTTGTCGAATAACTAAATAATTCCAAACAAATAAAAAAATGTCAGAATTTAGAACAAAAATAAATATTCCGAAATCAGATTTTAAAATTAATCACGAAGATAAAATTTTTCTAATTGGCTCTTGCTTTAGCGATAATATTGGGCAACAACTTTATAATTCAGGATTTAATGTCGAAATAAATAGTTTTGGAACTCTTTACAATCCTGTTTCAATTTCAAATTCTTTAAAAATAATTACTCGACAGTTAGAAATAAAGAAAGATGATTTGGTTTTTCATGAAGATTTATGGAAAAGCTTTTATCATTATAGTAGCTTTAATTCTGCTAATGAAACAGCCTTGATTTCAAAAATTAATGATAAAATAAATTACGTAGAATATTTTTTAAAAAGTTCAAAATATTTAGTCATAACATTCGGTACAGCTTGGGTTTATAGATATTTGAAAACAAATAAAATTGTTTCAAATTGTCATAAAATTCCAAGTAACGAATTTTCACGAGAATTACTAACTGTTGCTGAAATAATTGAAACATATACTGAATTAATTAATAGTTTGATAAAGTATAATCCTGAACTAAAAGTTATTTTTTCGGTAAGTCCAATACGACATTTAAAAGATGGCAACTTTGGAAATCAAGTTAGTAAATCGACTTTGATTTTAGCAATTAATTCACTAATTAAAAACTTTAGTTGTTGCTCTTATTTTCCTGCTTATGAAATATTTATGGACGATTTGCGTGCGTATAGATTTTATGCAGATGATATGATTCACCCATCACAAATTGGAGTTAATTATGTTTGGGAAAAATTTATTGGTAGTTTAATGAGTAAAGAGACAATACAAATTATAGCAGAAGTCGAAAAACTTAACAAAGCTGTTACACATAGAGTAATCGACAAAAATTCTGAATCGTATCAAAAATTTATTACACAGATTAAAGCCAAGGTAAATGAGCTTGAAAAGAATAATCCAAGATTAAATCTTGAATCCATTAAAAGAAATTTTAATTTATAAAAGGTTAAGTTTTCCAAAAAAAATTTGTTACACACAGTTTTTTCTTATTTTTGTATTTTAATTTAATATAAATAAAAATAAGGTGGATTTAAAAGAAAATATAATTCAGGTTTTAAAAGAAATAAAACATCCTGAAATTGGTGGAGATATTGTAAATTCAGGCATTTTTGAAAAAGTAGAAATTAGTGATAAAGTTGTTACAATTTTTTTAAAATTTCCAAGACCAACAGATCCATTCAAAAATAAAATAAAATTAATCTGCGAACAATCTGTCAAAAATGTTCTTCCAGAGGATTTCAAAATTATAGTTGACCTTGATGAGAAGAAAAAGATTGAACCACAGAAAAATAATATCGAACAAATAAAGAATTTTGTAGTAATTGCATCAGGTAAAGGAGGCGTTGGAAAATCAACTATTTCATCAAATTTGGCAGTTTCTTTAGCAAAAAAAGGTTATAAAGTTGGTTTAATTGATGCTGACGTTTTTGGACCTTCAATCCCAAAAATGTTTGGAGTTGAGAATGAAAAGCCTGCTGTTGAATCAATTAATGGAAAACAAAATATTATTCCAATTGAAAAATATGGTGTAAAGTTAATTTCAGTTGGTTTTTTTGTTAATCCAAATGATGCAACAATATGGCGTGGACCAATGGCTTCAAATGCTCTAACACAATTAATTATGGATTCCAAATGGGGAGAACTTGATTTTTTACTTTTCGACTTACCTCCAGGAACAAGTGACATTCATCTTTCATTGGTTCAGAATATGGCTATAACTGGTGCTGTGATTGTAAGCACTCCACAACAAGTTGCTTTAGCTGATACTATAAAAGGTATCAATATGTTTAGAGATGCCAAAATAAATGTACCAATCTTAGGATTAGTTGAAAACATGTGTTGGTTTACAACTTCTGAAATGCCAGATAAAAAATACTATATTTTTGGTCGTGAAGGATGTAAAAATCTTGCAGAAAAAGAAAATCTTCCTCTAATTGGACAAATTCCTATTGTTGAGTCAATTTGCAAGTCAGGTGATGATGGAATGCCAGTTTGTTTAGCAGATGATAAATTATTAAACTTTGCTTATAACGAGCTTTGTGATAATTTTATATCTCAATTAAACATAAGAAACGAAAAAATTGAAGCATCCAAAAAAGTAGAAATTCATTAATAAAAAATAAATATGGAAAACGTTAATTATCCAGAATTTTTAAAAAAAGTAACAGCTTCTTTAGAAAAAATAAGACCTTATTTACAGGCAGATGGCGGCGATATTTCATTAGTTGAAGTAACAGAAGATTTGGTTGTCAAGGTTAAATTGATGGGAGCTTGTGGAACTTGCCCATATAGTTTAATGACACTTAAAAATGGTGTTGAACAAGCTCTTAAAAGAGATATTCCAGAAGTTAAAAGCGTAGAACAAGTATAAAAAAGGCTGATTCAAAAGAATCAGCCTTTAATAAATGCATAATAAGGTATGAAGAGATTATGCTTTGTTTTTAATAGTTTTATTTTACTAAATAACGAAAAAAATTGAAAACCAGCCATCAATAATTCACATTTGGAAGACTTTACTTCACAATAGGTCGGAAACAATTAATAAGCGGTAAAGTGTTTTTTTGTGAAATTAGACCTTAAACAAATCCGAAATTATCCCATCTGATAAAAACATTCCTTGAGAAGTTAAAATATAGTTTTTGTTGTTTATTGCAATGTGGTTAGATTTTATATATTTATCAATCGCAACAACAAAATCGTTGTAATGTTTTATTCCAAAAATTTCTTTTAATTTTTCTGGATCTACTCCTCGACAAGTTCTGAGCGATGTCATTATAAATTCATTATACTGCATTTTTTTTGTTAATTTTTCTTTTCTCGAGGGTAGCTTTCCTTCGCAAATCTTCGAAATATAAGTGTTTAAATTGTTAGTATTCCAACTTCTGATATTGTTATTATACGAATGAGCCGATGGTCCAAATCCTAAATATGGAATTCCATTCCAATAGTTAGTATTGTGTTTAGATTCATAGCCTTGTAATGAATAATTTGAAATCTCGTAATGCACATAATCATTCGATTTTAAATGGTTTTCGATAGTAGTAAATTGCTCTAAACTAAAATCTTCATCAATCAGTTTAATTTTTTCGGAATCAAGTAGTTTATAGAGTTTTGTTCCGTTCTCATAAGTTAAATGATAAGCCGAAATATGTTGAACTTTGTACTTAATAAATAAATCTAAACATTTTGTGATTTCAGCCATTGTTAAGCCTGGAATTCCAAAAATTATATCGGTGCTAATATTTTTAAAACCAGCTTTAATTGCATTAACAATAGTTTGTTCGGCTTGATTTGAATTATGTCTTCTTCCAAGAAAACGAAGAATAGCATCATCAAAAGATTGAATTCCAATACTTAAACGATTTATTCCTGTTTTCAGAAGTTGTTTCAAATAGTCAAAAGAAATATCATCTGGATTAACTTCTATTGTAATTTCAGGATTTTTGGCTACTGCATAGTTTTTATTTATACCTTCAAGAATACTCTGAATTTCAGAGGTTTTTAATAAAGAAGGCGTGCCACCTCCAAAATAAATTGTTTCAATTGTTTCGTTTTGAAATTCATTTTTTCTAAATGCAAATTCGTGATTTAAAGCAACTAAAAAGTCATTACTTAAAGCAAGCTTTGTAATTGAACAAAAATCGCAATAAATGCATTTCGATTTGCAAAATGGTATGTGGATGTATATTCCTGCCAATTATTTTAATTTTTTATTTTTCTTCGATTCTGGCAAATAATTATTTGAAGTCACAACCTTTTCACCAGTTTTTTCTTCAAGTTCTTTTCTTGCATTGCCTGCGATAGCTCCTCCTTGTTTTGCAACTTTCTTATTTTCGATGAAACCTTTTGGATTTTTTGTTTTTACTATTGCAGTTGTTGAAGCTTCGCCAAGCATTGAAAAAATTAATTCAAGATCGGTCATATGGTCTCTTAAATTTTGACTTTTAAGACCTTTAATTTTTTTATATTCAGATGGAGTAACTCCGAATGTTGCTTTTGAAATTTCTGCTGTAAGAATTGCATATTCAAGTTGTTCTTTGACTTCTCTGTTTTTCCATTCTTCGGTAAGTTCTTCACGAATTGCAATGCTTCGCATTCGTTTTTCAATCCAATCGTCAGGATAACCTTTTAATTTATACAACTCACGTGTACGTTGAGTTGCTAATTCCGGATTTTCAATTTCATCTAATCTGTCAGAACCTACTTGTGCCAGCCATTGTTTAAATGGCTCAGCCTTAGGCGATGGAATAGATTGAATAATTCGCAAAAGCCCTTTTGCATTTGCACAATTTAATTTTTGCTTACCACCAGCAGTTTCTATCAAAAGGGGGGTGACAATTTGTCCCCACCCTTGAGAAAGTTGCTCATCTCTTTTTCGCATTTTTTTTAAATAATCGACAGGGTCAACAGTGCCGGTTAATACCTGAATTACATCATTTATAGCGAAATACCATTTCTTTTCAGTTTCATTCCAAACTGATCTTATTTGTTTGCTTTCAAATAATTTTATATTGCTCATAATTCTGATTTTTTGAGAAATCTAAAATACATATTTATCTTGTTTATTAAAAAAAGAAATGGTATGTGTATGTATATGCCTGCCAATTATTTTATTGCTAAGAAAGTAAAGTTTATTGAGAGCTGAGTTTTATGATCCTAAAATATTAAATTAATTACTATTCTGGCTAAAGTATTGTAAATATGAGCTGTGGCATACTAACCTCTCTATTTTTAAAAATTATTTCGTGAGTAATGGGTTGTCGACACTGTTAATGACAAAATAGTTTCAAAAAAAATTCATATATCGTCCAAAAGCTTGCCAAAATGGTACCAATTACAATTGCCCATGTCTGAGCTAATTCTAAATTTCTCTTGGATTTTTCTTTTTTCCTTTTTCTGGAATAGCCACCATTAGATTTGTCTATGAAGGATATTCCTTTATATGTTATCATTATTTGCGTCGGGGGTTGTCCGTTGTCTTGATCCGTTGTCGGATTCCAAGCAGCTTTCACATATTCGTCTCCAATTAAATTGTATATAATTGGCAAATGATATTTTTCTTCAATATTAATATTCTTGAAATGTTTAATTAGTCTGTCTTCATTGTTATTGTAAACAATTGTTTTTGAATTTTTATTTGAATCGTTCTCTATGTCTAAGTAGTAAATGAAGCTACCTGCATTGTGTTTTAAAAGGAATTTTAAAGCTTCGTCAAGTCTTTCTTCGTTTGTCATTATTATGTGTGTTTGTTGTTTTTATTAAAATGCCTATAAACAAATCAAATTTAATCATTTTAAAAACTAATACAAACAAAAAAAGGTGCCTAAGCACCTTTTTCATAATTCAAAATATTAATTAGCAACCACAGCTACAGCCTTTTTTCTCTAATTTGTGAGCTTTAATAAATTCACAAATTGGCTCTACTAATGATGGATGACCAATTTCTTGTAAATCGTAACCAATTTTTACACTTGGTTTGTCAATTTTTACAATACGTTTTAGGTCAATAGGAGTTGCAATAACAACTACATCACAAGGAGTTGCAGCAATTGTTTTTTCTAAATCTTTAATTTGTTGTTCGCCATAACCCATTGCTGGAAGTAAAGTTCCAATATTTGGATAAATACGGAAAGTTTCAGCTAATTTACCAACAGCATAAGCTCTTGGGTCAACTAATTCAGCAGCACCAAATTTATGAGCAGCAACTGTTCCAGCACCAAGTTTCATTTCGCCATGAGTCAATGTTGGGCCATCTTCAACAACTAAGCATTTTTTGCCTTTAACCATTGCTGGGAAATCTATTGTAAGTGGAGAAGCAGCATCAACAACGATTGCTTTTGGATTAACTTTCATAATGCTTTCACGAACTGTTTGAATTCCTTCTGGTGAAGCAGAATCCATTTTGTTAATTACAACTACATCAGCTAAACGTAATGTAGCTTCGCCTGGATAATAATTAAGTTCATGACCTGGTCTGTGTGGGTCAACAACTGTAATAGTTAAATCTGGTTTGTAAAATGGCATATCGTTATTTCCACCATCCCAAAGAATAACATCGCAACCATTTGGATCGTTTTCTGCAGCTCTAACAATAGCCTCATAATCAACGCCAGCATAAATTACGTTTCCACGAACTACATGTGGTTCGTATTCTTCCATTTCTTCGATTGTACATTTGTGTTTAGCAAGGTCTTCAACAGTTGCAAAACGTTGAACTTTTTGTGCAACTAAGTCGCCGTAAGGCATTGGGTGACGTATAGCAACAACTTTTAAGCCTTGCTCCATCAAAATTTCAATAACTCTACGAGATGTTTGTGATTTTCCACAACCTGTACGTACAGCACCAACTGCAATAACAGGTTTTGTTGATTTAATCATCGTTTCTTTTGCTCCCATAAGAATAAAATGAGCACCTGCTGCATTTACTAATGCACTCATATTCATTACTCTTTGATAAGGAACATCGCTGTATGCGAAAACACAATCATCTGCTTTTAATTCTACGATTAATCGTGGTAACTCAGATTCTGCATAAATTGGAATTCCTGCAGGATAAAGTTTTCCGGCTAATTCAGCAGGATATTTTCTACCATCGATATCTGGTATTTGAGCTGCTGTAAAAGCTACTACATTATAACTTTCATTATCTCTGTAACAACAATTGAAATTATGAAAATCTCTACCTGCTGCACCAATAATAATTACATTACGTTTTGTCATTTTTCCTCCTGTTTTTATTTATTAATTGTTTATTAAGTTATTTATAAAAATTTTAATTTTTGTAGCATCAATAATAGCCAAATTCATATCATTTTCATTAATGTCCAATGAAGTTGGATATCTTACATTTGTAGAATAATCTGTAAGCCTTAAACATTGTTCTTCAATTGAACTAAATCCAGCATTAATTTTATTACACATTTTGTTTAAAATTGTTAGGTCGTGAGTTTTAATTATTAGCTCATCATTAAATGCAAGAAAAGCCTTTAAATATTTCTCAGCACATTGTTGACAATGGTAGCAGATTATTTCTATAGGAACTGGAAACATCCCTTTAAGAAATACTGCAGAATTCAAATCGCTATCTGCTAAAAATATCCATTCTTTAACAATGTCGGCTTTGCTCATAATAAAATGCCTTCATTTTTAATTTTATATTCTAGTGTGCTTTTTATTGCAGCTCGACTGTTAAATTCATCAACTTTATATACCAACAAATCAAGAGGTTCTTTTATAAAAGGCATTACCAATTTTCTAATTTCTCTTATAATATCTAACTTTCTTTTTTCATCATTTGTTACAACGCAAAGATCAATATCGCTATCACTATCTGGATTACCATATGCATACGAACCAAATAAAAATATTGAATTAATAAGAAGCTTTTCTTTAATAAGTTCGGCAATTTGTTTTATTTCAACTTTTTTATTCATTGTGAAATGTTAAAAACTTAATCCTTTTTGTTTAAAAAAATGGATTTAATTATTCAAAGATAGTTTTTTAAGTTATCCAAGTCTATATTTTTTTATCAAAATAATTACATTATAAGCAAGTTAATTGTAAAAAAATTCAATAATTTGTTGAGGGATATAAATTTCCATAGGTTGGAAATTGTATTTATGTTAAGAAAAATATTGTTAAATTTTGAAAATTGAATTAAAAGCTATATGAACTTTCTTGCTCACATTTATTTATCAGGAAGTAATGACGATATTAAAATTGGAAACTTTATCGGTGATGGGGTTAAAGGAAATTCGTATCAGAAGTTTGAAACTGATATTCAGATTGGTATTTTAATGCACCGCGATATTGATTATTTTACTGATAATCACATTATTTGTACCGAAAGCAAAAAGCGAATTCACGATATTTACGGAAAACATTCAGGAGTTGCTGTTGATATTTTTTACGACCATTTTTTGGCGAAATATTGGAACGATTTTTCAAAAGAATCTCTCCGTAGTTTTGTTTATCATTTCTATTTTTTGGCATTAATTAATTATTCAATTCTTCCTTTACGATTGAAAAGAGCATTTCCGTTTATGGTTCTAAATAACTGGTTCCGTATGTATTCGAGAGTTGAGGGAATTGAAAATGTTCTAGTACGAATGTCAAAATTTACTTCATTGCCTGAGAATACCGAAAATGCAATTAATAATTTCAAAACCTACTATTCGGATTATGAAAACGAATTCAGATTATTTTTTAAAGAAATACAAGGATTTATTACCGAAAAGTATAAAATAGAGTTTTGAATAAGATTGAATATTACATCTTAACAATCTTATAATACAAGCTTGAATTAATAATTATTATATACTGTCCGTTTTTAGTGCAATTGCCATTTATATCTTTTCCATTCCAAATTACACTGTTATTGCAATCAACAAATTCGTTAACTAATTCACCTGTAATAGAATATATTTGAATTGTATTTTTATTTTCAGATAAATTTGAAATATTAACTTCATTTTTAAATGGATTTGGAAAAATATTTACAGCTTCATTTTTATTAATACTTTCAATATCAGTAGGTGTAGGAGTCCATGAAAGTGAAATATTTGAAAAATATGTTTGATTACTCGGTGTTAATGTTTGTGCTTGAGATCCTTTTGTAAATACTACATTAAAGATTTTGCCAGTTGCATTGGCAGAAGAAAATTCAAATTTAACTTTATAATCTCCATCAGGAACAACATTCCCATTAACATCTGTGCCGTCCCAGGTTATTGAATGTGAAGTGTGTTGCAATAAAGTTGAACCAGTTATAGCATCAACTGTATTGAAA
>Ga0154347_1261_pt2 | contig 12450 bp, 6 predicted proteins | sample RifGroA2_FD_115875 | JGI IMG/M metagenome (GOLD analysis project Ga0154347, IMG submission 115875) | Bacteroidetes bacterium GWA2_31_9
AGACAAAACGCTAAAATTGTACATTAAAGATAATGGTGTAGGTTATAACACATCAGAGATAAGTAAAAGCAAAGGAATTGGTTGGCAAAATATTTATTCTAGAGTTTCTATTTTAAACGGAGAAATTAGCATAAATTCGCAAATAGGAAAAGGAACCGAAATAGAAATTATTGTTTAAATTTGTAATATGGATTTACAAAAACAAAGAATACTAATAGTTGACGACCATCAGATGTTTATTGATGGAGTAAAATCTTTATTAAGAAATCAAAACATATTTAGTGTTGTTGCAGAGGCACTTGATGGCAAGTTGGCACTTGAAGCTTTAGAAAATCAAGAAATTGATATAGTTATAAGCGATATTAATATGCCAAATATGTCGGGCATTGAGTTAACCAAAATTATAAAATCAAAATATCCTGAAATTAAGGTAATTATTGTAAGTATGCACAACGATAGAGATACAATAACCGAAATAATGATGGCAGAAGCTGAAGGATATATTTTGAAAAATACAGGAAAAAAAGAACTTTTTGATGCTTTAAATAGTGTATCGAATTATGGAACATATTACAGCAATGAGGTTTTGAGTATAATGATGGAAATCGTTAAAAAGGAAAAAAAATCAGAAAAAGCCGTTAAAAATCTCACTGAAAGAGAATTTGAGATACTAAATTTAATTGTTCAAGAATTTTCAAGTGAAGAAATTGCCGAAAAACTTTTCATAAGTAAACGAACAGTTGATACCCACCGCATTAATATTTTAAACAAAACAAATTCAAAAACTATTGTTGGGCTTATTAAATACGCCATTGCAAATAATTTAGTTGAATAACTTTAAATATAATTTTCAGAGTCTATACAGTATCAATACCTACTAAAATAGGTAATGATACTTATTTTATTGTGTCTAATTATTTTATTTATTTGTTGAATAAATTAATGAAAATGCATACTCTTTCTGATAGAGAAATTGAAATTTTGAAACTTATAGTCAGTGAATTTTCATCTTTTGAGATTGCAGAAAAATTGAATATAAGCGTAAGAACAGTCGATTCACACCGAAGAAATATTATTGAAAAAACAGGTGTTAAATCATTAATAGGACTGTATAAATATGCATTACTAAATAAGATTGTTGAAATATAGAAGAACAATATATTTTAATTTCTAATAAATATATGAAAAAATAAAAGAAATTCTAATATGAAAATCTGAATCCATTTCGAATAAAGGAGTAACCGAAAAGCCTTAAGAGTAGGAAAAATTAAAACTAATAATTATGAAAAAAACTTTACTTACAATCGCATTTATTAATTTATTTTTTGTTGCTGCTTTTGCACAGTGGGATACAATTGCAAAACCATCAGAATATTATTTTTCAAATTATGTAACAACCCATAATAATGAGTTGTATTGTGGTGGTGGAAATGGTGTATATAAATACAATGGAACGTCATGGGATGATTTAACAAATGGAACATTTCAAAGTAGTTCAAATACAAATGTCGAAGTAATTTTTGCTGGCTCATATATTTATGCTAGAACAACTGCAATGGGAATATATCGCTCTTCAGATAATGGAAATACTTGGGAAATGGATACAGTCGGTTTGCCACAAATGAGTGCATATACGAATGAACCATGGTCAATGTTTTACGATGGAACAACATTATTTGTGAGTTTTGGATATTATGGTTACAATTTTTTCAGAAAACTACCTTCTGAAAATTCATGGACTAAAATAAATGAAATTGGAAGTAGTTCATCTGTTGTTTGGGGGGTAACTAAGCAGGGTTCAAATTTATATGCTATTGCAACAGATGGATGTTGGGAGTCAACTGATGGAGGTCAATCATGGACTAAAAAAACATCAACAAATTTACCGCAAATATACGCACAGTGGCATATTACAAATGCTGGGAATACAGTTATAACACATAATTCTGCATTATATTTTGGTTCGGATAATGGACTATTTAAAAGTACTGATAGCGGAGATTCATGGATACGTGTAGATAACGGATTTCAGGATTTCTATAATTCAGTAGGTATAGCTGCTTTATATTCTGATGGTGCAAATTTGTTTGCGTCCACTCGAAATACTAATAATGCATATAAATCAACAGATAATGGAACTACATGGACAGACTTAAGTGCAGGTTTAGATGGAAAAATTTCAAGTTTTACAAAATGTAATGGAAAATTGTATGCTTCAATTGCAACTCAAAAAAACATCTATTATTTTAATGATGGTTCATCAGGAATTAATGATATGTCTGACTTAATTAATGTAAAGTTATATCCAAATCCATTTTCAGAAAATGCTGTTATAAGTATTGATAATTCTGAATTTAATAATGCAACTTTAAATATTACCTCGGTATTAGGAAACTCAGTAAAAGAAATTAAAAATATTACAGGCAATCAAATTTTAATTAATAGAGAGAATTTAAAATCAGGAATTTACATTTATAATTTTAAAGAATCTGAAAAAATAATTAAAACTGGCAAATTTGTTATAAAATAGGTTAAAACTCTACTCTATAAATAAGAACAGGTATTCTGCTTAATAAGTATGAATACCTGATTTGTTTTGTATGGTTATCAAAATAAGCCTTCTCCATGTTTTTTTGTTCAATAAAATCCATACTCTTCAATTAATAAAGAGCATTGGCTTTTTTATCCAAACATGATAAACGTCATACATTTTATCCTTCAATAATTAATAATTTCGCACGAAAGATTTGCTAAATCTTAGAGATTTTGCAAATCTAAATTAATTTAATTTTTGAAATATGCACAGAATTGATAATCACCCGATTTTAGATGTTGAAAAAAAACAAATTATCAAATTTCAATTCGAGGGAAAACAAATTGAAGGAGAAAAAGGTTTTACAATTGCAGCAGCTTTGCATCAGGCAGGCTATCCTGTTCATAGTCATAGTTTAAGAAACCGAAACCGAAGCCTTGAGTGTGGAATTGGAAAATGCGGTGCTTGCGAAATGCTTGTCGATGGTCAGGTTAAAAGAATTTGCATTACTAAAGTTGATAATATTCACGAAGTCAGCGAAATACCAAAAGATTATACACCTCCTGTAATCAATAAAAATATTGACAAAGCAATCAATATTTATAAAACTGAGGTTGTAATTATTGGAGCAGGACCGGCAGGACTTGCTGCAAGAGAAATTCTTAATAATCACAAAATTGCAAATATAGTTGTCGATAATAACGATAAAATTGGCGGACAATTTACAATGCAAACTCACCAATTTTTCTTCTTCGAAAAAGAGAAAAAATATGGTGGAATGCGTGGTTTTGACATAGCCGAAACACTTGCAGGAGAAGACCACACAGGAATTTTTCTTGACTCAACTGTTTGGGATTTGCTTGAAGGAAAACGAGTTGCAGTAAAGAATGTATCAACCGACGAAATTTATTATATCGATACTGATTATCTGATTGTTGCAACAGGTGCAGTTCCGTTTATGCCATCGTTTGAAAATGACGATGTCCCGGGTGTTTACACAGCAGCAGTTGTTCAAAAAATGATGAATAACGAATTTACATTGCTTGGAAAAAATGTTTTAACTGTTGGAGCCGGAAATATCGGATACCTAACATCTTACCAACTAATGCAAGCCGGAGCAAATGTAAAAGCAATTATCGAAGCTCAAGATAAAGAAGGCGGATTTCCAGTTCAAGCAAACCGAGTTCGACGACTTGGAATACCTGTGATATTATCTCACATTCTTCTGAAAGCAATTTCAAACGAAGATTACACTGGAATTGTTGGAGCAGTTATTGCCGAAGCTGAAAATTTCACTCCTATTCCAGGAACCGAAAAAATTATAGACGGAATTGATGCAATTAACATTTGCACAGGCTTAGTTCCCGACGATCAATTACTAATCAAAGGAAATGAAGTTTTTGGAAGAAATTGTTTTGGAGTTGGCGATGCAATACGTATTGGCGAAGGAACAAGTGCAGTTTTAAGAGGCAAACAAGCAGCTTACGAAATACTCGAAAGTATCGGAGCTAGATATAATTACAACGACTATTTGGCAATTTCTAAAGAATACATTGATTCACAGCAACATCCATTCAAAGTGATTCCAGAGCCTCACAGTCCTTCGGCAGAAAGAGCTGAAGCTAAGCCTTTTGTATTAATCGACTGTCTTTATGGATTTGCTTGCAATCCTTGCGAATTTGCTTGTCCTCACGGAGCTATAACTAAAACATCAACAAGTACAGTTCCTGCATTGGATTTCAATAAATGCGTTGGTTGTATGGATTGTGTTTATCAATGTCCCGGACTTGCAATTTTTGGTTATCATCAAAAGAAAGACTGGTTATTTTTGCCAATAGAATTTTCTTGTAAAGAGCAATCAGAAGTTTATCTGGTTAATAATAACGGAGAAAAAATCGGTGATGGAATTATCGAAAAAGTTTTAAAAAAATCCAATAAAACCAACATTGCCAGAGTTAAAGCCTTAAACCTTCATAATGCAGATTTAATGCAGGCAAGAGGATTTATTCCAAAAGAAATTTATCCCGAAAAAGTTGAATTCAAAGCAAACAAAGAAAATATTGAATCTCAAACATATATCTGCCATTGCGACGACGTAAGACTTGACGAAGTGATGGATGTAATCGGCGACAGAAAATTTATCTCTGTTGACGAAGTAAAACACACAACTCGCTTGGGAATGGGAGCTTGTCGTGGAAAAAGATGTATCAAACGCTTAAAACAAACGTTAAGAAGTTCAGGCATTTCCATAGTTGGAGATGCAACACCTCGTGGACCACTTTCAAATCAGATTGGAATGGGCGAAGTTTATCCGAAAAATGTTCCTGAAAAAATTATTACAAACCTCTCTTCAACAAAAATCAAAAGGATAAAAACAAAAGCACTAATTGCAGGTGGCGGAATTGGCGGAAGTGCTTTATTTCGTTATATGTCGGAAGCAGGTTATAATCCGGTTTTAATTAATTATGGAAGAGGAGCTTCGTGGCGAAATATTGCAGGAGGTCGTCCAAACTTTAGCGTTCCTGAACTTTCTGAAATTGCAGTAAATAATCTTCAGATATTTAAGGATTTACAAACTAAAAGTAATATTGATTTTCATCCGATTAATTATATAACATTTGCTCACGATAACGAAATGTACAAAGCTTTGGAAGCCTCGAAAGCTTGGTCAGATGCTTATATGATTGAACCAAAAGATTTTGCAAAAGAAGTTTCGCCATATTTTAATAAAAATCTTAAAACTTATCAATCGGCTTTAGTTACAAAAAATTGTTGGCAGGCAACTCCTGGAAAAGTTATTGATTTGATTCGTCAGATTGGAATCAGTAAAGGCGGACAAATTCTCGAAGATTGTAAAATAATTGATGTTGAAAAAGAAAACAATAAGTATATAATTTTATTACAAAATCACGATAAAGATTACATCGAATACGAATGTGAACATTTTATAAATGCACTAGGCCCAGAAGGAGAACCTTTTGTTAAGAAACTTGGCTACGAAACAGGCTTATTTTCGGTTAAACATCAGGCATTTATAACTCGTCGTTTGCCAATGATGGGAATAAATGGAAATCCACTTTCGATGATTATCGACAGACGAAAATATAAAGGATTTTCGGCAGTTTACGGACAGCAAATAGCTGAAACTGGACAAATTATAGGTTGTGCCTCTCCACTAATTGAACCAAACGAAACTTCAAAAAACTTGAAAATTAATTCTAAAGAATTTCTTGAAATTGTTTCCGAAATATTTACCGATTGGATTCCCGAACTATCATCTGTTGGATTTCAGGCAGTTTGGGCTGGTTATTATGTCGAACCTCGAATGTATATTGATACAGAAGCAGGTCTGTTTTTAGGATTAAGAGGTCAAGGCTTTATGCTCGGACAGTATTTAGCAAAACTCTATGTTGACAAACTAACCGGAAAGGAATATCCTGAGTATTTTAACAGATTATCATTAAAAGGTGATGGGCTGCTGGAAAAAGCGTTTAAGTAATTGAATTGAAATTCTATTTTTATTTTACACTCTGAAATTACATTTTGAAATGCGTTGTTTAAAACTATTAATAAGTTAACACGTAAAATAGTGATTCTTTTTATAATTTTGCATCTTATTCTTTAAATTTAGAATTTATTAACTGACTAATTAAATGTTTCAAAATGAGTAGTTTAATTAAGCTTAATATAGCAATATTTTTTTTGTTAATGTCATTTAAATCATTTGCTCAATATGATGAAAAAATGATGATTGCTGCTGCAAATGGAGATCCTGCTAAAGTTCAAAGTTATATTAAGAAAGGTGCAAATGTGAATGCACGAAATTCAACACGATGGTCGGCTTTGGCGTATGCTGCAAAATTTAATCACCTTGATGTAGCAAAGGTTTTAATAGAAAATGGAGCAGATATAAATCAAAAAGTTAATACTGGAGCAACAGCTCTACAAATTGCATTGAATACTGATAATTTTGATATTGCTGATTATCTGGTTTCACAAAAAGCTGATGTAAACGTAAAAGACATTTTAGGAATGACTGCTTTAGGATGGGCCTGTAAGGATGGTAATTTAAAAGTAGTAAAGTATTTGGTTGAGAATGGTGCAAATGTAAATTCTCAGAATTTAAATGGTAGAACAATAGTTGATATAACAAATTCAGCAGAGGTTAAGAAATATTTAAAATCTGTAGGAGGCAAAACAGGAGAAGAGTTGTTTAGTGAAAATACTAATTAATTAATGAAAGTTCAAGTTTTCGAAAAAGCGTATTTTAAATCTCCAATTGGATTACTTGAATTAAGAGGTAGCTCAAAAGGTATTTCCAAAATAATATTTCTTAACGAGTCTGATGTTTCTGATGTTGACTTTGATGTTGTCCCAGAATGTTTACAAGATTGTGTTAATCAGTTTAAAGAATTTTTTGCAGGAAAACGCAAAGAATTTAATTTATTACTAGATTATAAAGGTTCAGCCTTTCAGTGTAAAGTTTGGAAAAAAATTTTAGATATTCCTTATGGGAAAGTACTTACATATTCTGAACTCTCCGAAATTGTAAGAAATCTTGATTCAATTAGAGCTGTTGCAAGTGCAAATAGCAAAAATCCAATACCAATTATTATTCCTTGCCATAGAGTTGTAGGTGTTAATCATAAATTAGTTGGATATTTAGGAGGTATTTGGAGAAAAGAATGGTTGTTAAATTTTGAAAGTGGAATTACACAAACAACCCTTTTTTAATCAATTAAAACATCTTTTTTATCTACATTTACAGTCATTTCATCACGTTATCGGATTTTGTCTTTGAATCTTCGTTGCCATTTTTTACATTTGGTAAAATAAACGATTTATTAATCTTAATTTTTTTTTATGAAAAATCTATACCTGATATTTATTTTAATATTTATCAATTGTTTTAATACAAAAAGTCAATCGGTTAGTTTTATTGCAGATGTTGAGCAGGGTTGTGTTCCTTTAGATGTAAATTTTACTAATACAAGTACAATTGACACTAATGGCGTAATTTTTTATTGGTTAGTACAGGATTATTATCAAGAATCATGGCATCCTTTTGATACTGCATATTCTTCAAACTACACTTTTACACATAGCGGTTTTTATATTGTATATCTTGAAGCTTATACTAATTATATGGAGCATCTTGGAGGCTATAATGAAATTATAGAAGTTATTGTAACTGATACTTTTGCAATTTCTACCGGACATAAAGCATGTCCAGGAGAAAAGGTTAATTTTTATCCATTGTCAAATACATACAGTGTAGTTTGGAATTTTGGAGATGGCTCGCCAGAAATTGACCAAGGTTGGGTACAACATATGTTTTATACTCCAGGATTTTATAATGTTTCTTGTATAATGGAAACTGATTGTGGAATTGATACAGCTATTGAAGTAATTGAAATTACTAATACTGCAATACCTAATGTGGATATTAATGTTAATGGTGGAAATTCATTTTGCCTTGGAGATGGTGTAAGGTTTGAAAGTCAATATGATGCAGCAGAATATTTATGGAATTTTGATGATGGATTTACTTCAACTGAGAAAAATCCAATTCATAAATTCATGTCTTATGGAACTAAAAATGTAGTTCTTACAGTAACTAATATTTGTGGGAATTCAAGTACTGCTAGTTCAGTCATTCATATCGAAAATAATGTCCCATCAAATGCTGACTTTTCAATGAACTCAAATACAAATTGCCCCGGAGAACCAGTGAATTATGGAGCATGGAATTCAGGAAATTACTTTTGGGATTTTGGAGACGGAGGATCATCAAGTCTTCGTAATCCAAATTATTTATATAAAGATACAGGAACATATCTTGTTACACTAATTGTAGTTAATGGATGTGGAAATGCTGACACATCAAGCGAAGCAATAACAATTGCTTATGATACTACTACTACACCCGAAGCTTATGTTGTATTTAATAGTAATATTTTTTGGAACGAAGACACAGTTACTATCTGTGTAGGAGAAGAAGTTTCGTTTAAAAATTATACTTGGAGTAATACTGATTTAGATTTTTCATGGGATTTTGGTGATGGAAATACTTCTACCGAAAGAGATGTAAGCCATATTTTTAATACTCAGGGGACATTTGAGGTAATATATACTGCAACAAATAATTGTAATGGTTCAAACTCAGTTTCAAAATGGGTAATTGTTGATTCAAATGCTCTACCTGTTGCAAATTTGGGTTCTCTACCTAATCATATTTGTCCGGGCGAAAAAGTTTACTTTTTTGATAATGACAATAACGTTGAAAATTCTTCGAATTTATATTCAATATGGTTTGGAGATGGAGATTCATTAGTAAATGTCAATAATTATAACGATACTGTAGTTCCAACATTTTCACACACATATCTTAATGCGGGAACATATATTTATACATTTAATGTTAAGAATACATGTGGAAATATTCTTGCAATTTCTGACACAATAACTGTTGATAATAATACATCAATTCCTGCTTTTTATTATGTTTCTAATTCAACTGAAAATGGTGGCGGTGGCGACAATGAAGATAGAAGAGCTTGCCCGAATGATCTTGTTCAGTTTGTAGCAGCAGGAGGCTCTAGCTATTTTTGGGATTTTGGTGATGGTTCTACAACAATTGGTCAGCTTGTATATCATGCTTATAGTGACACTGGTACATATAATGCAATAATGATTGGAACAAATACTTGTGGTAGAATTGATACAATTGAAACTGAAGTAAATATATCAGATACAGTTAAATTAAAATTGTGGTTTGAAACTGATAAAGATTTTACATGTAGTGGTGATACTATTAAATTTAATTATGATAATGAAGATCCACGAGTATTGAATTATTCATTTTTCTGGGATTTTGATGATGGGTCAACTTCTACAGAGCGAAGTCCATCACATGTTTACGCAGAAGGAGGTGAGTATTATGTTAAATTTGTTGTAACTTATGGTTGCGGAACCGATTCAGTATTTAAAGTAATTCATGTTGATAATGCAATTGTAGATTTTAGTGCAGATGATGTTACTGTACCTGAAAATACTTCGGTTCATTTCACAAATTTATCAACGGGTGCAGTCAGCTATTTATGGAATTTTGGAGACAATACAACTAGTGCTATGACAAATCCTAATCATATTTTTACAACCGAAGGAATTTATAATGTATCTCTAACAGCAACAAGCTCTTATGGATGTGTTACAGTCTTAATAAAAGAAGAATATATTTATGTAAATAATCTAATTATTGCCAATACAGTATTAAAAAACCCAACATGCTTTGGAAAATCAAATGGATATATTGATGTAGCAGTAACTGGAGGAACTCCACCATATACTTATCATTGGTCAACAGGTGATTATTCGCAAGATATTAATGGACTTATTGCTGGTCAATATACTGTTACTGTGAGAGATGTTGATAATATATTACTTATAAAGAAATTTACACTAACACAACCTCCAATAATTTCTCTTTTAATTGATAAGTTTGATTTATCATGCTTTAATAGTAACGATGGAAGTATAGGACTTGATGTTACAGGGGGAACACCTCCATATAATTATAACTGGTCAGATGGATTTAATTCTGCTATTAATCAAGATATTGCAGCAGGTTTTTATGAATTTACAATAACTGATGCTAATAATTGTATTAAAATTGATACTTCCACATTATATCAACCTGAACAAATTAATGTTGCCACTTATGGATTTAACCCTTCTTGTGGGAATTTAGATGGTATCGTTATAGCACAAATTGATGGTGCTAATATTGAAGATTCTTTATATACAGTTGAATGGGACGATATTAATATTACAACAAATGATACTTTAGCAAACGTGGAAGCAGGTGTGTATTGGGTAAATGTTACAGATATTAATACTAGTTGTGTTGATTCGGCTTACATATTATTAAATGATTTTGGTTCACCAAATATTTATTATTTAGAAAAACATGATATTAGTTGTTATGGAGAAAGCACTGGCTCTGCAACAGTTTATGTTTCAGGAGTTTCGCCTTTTAGTTATTATTGGGATACTAATCCTCCTCAAACTACTGAAACTGCTGATTCATTATCGGTTGGTGAATATATTGTTGAAATAACTGATAATAATGGTTGTATATCATTTAATCAAGTTAATATTTCACAACCAAATCAATTACAATTGTCTTTTGAAATCCAGAATCCAAAATGTTATGGCAATTACGATGGAAGTGTTAAGGCTTTAGTTGCTGGAGGAGCAAATCCATATAACTATTTATGGTCAAATGGCGAATACAATCAGGAAAATATTAACAGAAATGCTGGAGTTTATACAGTTACAGTTACTGATGTATATAATTGTAAAGTTTCAGAATCTGTTACTTTAACAAATCCTCAACCAATACAAGTTACAGTATTTTCGAGTAATCCTACTTATTATAGTGCTAACGATGGAGTAATTGACTTGTTTGTTCAAAATACTAAACCACCTGTACAATATCATTGGTCAACAAATCAGAATACACAAGACATTGAAAACCTTGTTGATGGAAGTTACTCAGTTACAATTACTGATTCTGATCAATGTGTGGCATATCAGACAATTACTTTAACTCAACCACCAAAATTAAATGTAAATATTATTCAAAGTGGAAGTTCAAATTTCTGTCAGGGAGATAATGTAATACTTGATGCAGGAGCAGGATTTGATAGTTATATATGGTCGTCTGGTGAAACTTCACAATCAATTACAGCAATTGAATCAGGAATATTTTCAGTTACTGTTTCAAATAGTATAAGTGTTGGTTTTGATACTGTTGAAGTAGTTGTTAGTCATCCCTTTGAAGGACAAGATTTGTGTTTAGTTACTGTTGATACAACAAATAATAAAAATTTAATTGTTTGGGAACCAACAGAAGGTGTTGGAATTGTATCTTATAATATTTATAAAGAAACAACTGTATCTGATCAATATGTATTAATTGGAAATGTTTTGGCTGGTGAAATAACAATTTTTACTGACACACTTTCAAATCCTTCTCAACAATCTGACAGGTATAAAATTTCAATAATTGATACTTGTGGAAATGAATCATCATTAAGTAATGCTCATAAAACTATGCACTTAACAGTAAGTTCAGGTATTGGTGTATTTAATTTAATTTGGGAAAATTACGAAGGCTTTTCATTTGGGTCTTATGTTATTTATAAAGGGACTACTCCAAGTAATTTAACACCAATAGGTTATATTCAAAGTAATTTGACTTCTTATAGCGATTTCCAGATTGTTCCAAATCAAGCATATTACTATAATATTTCGGTAATTAAATCTGATACATGCTTTGTTAATACTGGAAGAACACAATCGGGCCCTTATAGTCAGTCGATTTCAAATATTGACGATTATGCTTTTGATAATACAATAATTTGTTCTGCTAATGCTGGTTCTGACAATAGTATTTGTGGAAAAACTTATCCTTTACAGGCTACACATGCAACATCTGGTTCAACTATTTTGTGGACTGCATTAACTGAAGGAACTTTTTCAGATTCATCAAGTACTTCATCCGATGTAACTGTGAACAATTTTGGACAATATAGTTTTGTAATTACCGAAACAACAGCCGATTGCAACGAAAGTGATACTGTGAAAATTTCTTTTTATGATAATCCAACAGATTTGGATTCTATTTCAGGAATAAAGAATGTTACTCAAAATACAATTCAATGTTATAGCGTTACTTATGTTGCAGGTTCATACTATACTTGGACAGTAACTGGCGGTTCAATATTATCGGGGCAGGGTAGCAGTACAATTTGTATTTTATGGACAAATATTGGACAAGGAACAATTAGTGTTTATGAAAAGAGTCAATATAATTGTATTGGAAATAATGTAAACACAAATGTTAGCATTGT
>Ga0154347_1279_pt1 | contig 12319 bp, 8 predicted proteins | sample RifGroA2_FD_115875 | JGI IMG/M metagenome (GOLD analysis project Ga0154347, IMG submission 115875) | Bacteroidetes bacterium GWA2_31_9
AATTTTTATTAATATTTGTTTCAATATTGTATGTCTTTTGATAAGGTCTTGAATCTGATTATCTTCTAATTTCGCTTTTAATTGCTTTTCAATTTCAGAAAGCTCTTTTTTAATTCTAGCGTATTTATATGAGATTATGGTTTTTGGAACGACTTCTTTAAGCATTAAATCCTCAGAAGTCACAAAGCTATCGTGCTTTTCCCAAATCTTGCTAAGGTCATAAACTGGTGTTAACAAGTCAATTGTGAGTTTGCAAATTTCCGGATCTTCGTTATGAATAAATGTCTTATGTTCTATCGGATTTCCTTCGTTATAAAATGAAGAAATTAAGTCAAACATAGTTTGATATAATTGATTTGCAAAAACAATATCATCGTTCTTTATTTCAGCAACAATATAGTTTGCAACAGTCTGCGATTCGTCTGTTTCGGTAGTAAACAACTCTTTATCTCCATAAGTTAAAAGTAAACGTATAATTTCTTTTTCAACTATTTCGAATTGTTTGTTCGATAATACTGGTTGTTGTTTAGGTGTAAGTGGAATTTGAATAGGAAAATCAGGTCTTCTAACTCGTTTCTGATCAGCATTTTTAATTAAATGATTATTTAATTCGTAATACAAAACCGATTCGTCAACTTCCAGAATACTACTACATTCTTTTAAATAAAGCGAACGTGTTAAGTTGTTTGGAATAAGTGCAATACTGCCAACTATATTATGAATGACTGCTGATTTTTTTGCAGGATCGTTATTTACATCTTTCAGAAGTATTTTGGTTTTAAACTGAATAAAGTCAGTTTCATTCTTTGTTATATATTCTATTAATTCCGATGAACTTAATTTTCTTGATAATGAATCGGGGTCGTCGCCTTCGGGTAAAAGCAAAACCTTAACGTTCATACCTTCCTCAATAATAATATCAATTCCTTTTAAAGCGGCATTAATTCCGGCTTTATCGGCATCATAAATTATTGTAATATTATCGGTAAATCTTTTAATAAGGCGAACTTGGTCAACTGTTAACGAAGTTCCTGACGAAGCAACAACGTTTTCAATTCCAGCCTGAAACATCGAAATTACGTCAATGTAACCTTCTACTAAAAAGCATTTTCCTTTATCGGTAATTGCTTTTTTAGCGTGATAAATTCCATAAACAATTTTACTTTTGTAATATATTTCAGACTCTGGAGAGTTTAGATATTTTGCAGTTTCTTTATCAGTTCTTAAAGTCCTTGCTCCAAATGCTATTACTTTTCCCGAAAGTGCATGAATTGGAAAAATTACTCGTCCCGAAAATCTATCAAAATGTCTGTCGTTATGTTGAATTGTTAATCCTGTTTTTACAAGATATTCAATGTTATATCCGGCTTTTAATGCAGATTGAGTAAATTCATCTCTTTTTTCGGTGCAATATCCTAACTGAAATGTTTGAATTGTTTTATCCGAAAAACCACGTTCTTTGAAATAGCTCAATCCAATTGCTTTTCCATCAGCATGATTTAGAAGTGTTTCGCTAAAATACTTTTGACCATATCCTGTAACTATTTCAAGACTTTCACGAATATTTTTATTTACAATATCTTCTTCGGTCTGTTCTTTTTCAATAAAGTCAATATTGTATTTTCTGGCAAGGAACTTAAGTGCTTCGTAATACGATAAATGATCGTGTTCCATTATGAAGTTTACAGGATTTCCTCCTTTTCCACAACCGAAGCATTTGTATATGTTTTTTGCCGGAGAAACTGTAAACGATGGAGTTTTTTCGTTATGAAAAGGACAAAGCCCAAGGTAATTAGCACCTCTGCGTTTCAATGTAACATACTCTTGAACAACATCAATTACATTTGCTGTATCTATTATTCTCTCTACTGTTGATGCGTCAATCATTTATTAAAAATTTCATGTCAAAAGTACTAATAAATAACGAAAAATTGCTTTAAAAAATTCTTTGTCAAAAAATCATTAAATATTAACATATTATTATCTTTAAATATATAATTTTGTTGTTAGTATAATTAAAAAAAATATTATGAATAAAAAATTACTTTCTTTTTCAACTTTTGTTTTTGTAGTATGCTTTTCGTTAAGTATATTTGCTCAAACTGCTGGTACTATGACTTTTACCGTAACTACAAATTCAAGTAGTGGTTATAGTCCAAAGCATGGAATTATAATATGGTTAGAAAACAGTGCTGGGACTTTTATTAAGACCAAACTGAAACAATCCAAAACATCAAACCTTGACCACTTTGCAACTTGGACTGCAAAATCTGGTTCAAATACAGTAGATGCTGTTACAGGTAATACTTTACTAACACACGGGACAAGAACAATTGTTTGGGATGGAACAGATGTGGCAGGAAATATTGTAGCTGATGGTGTTTATAAAGTTTGGGTTGAGTATGCATGGGCATCAAGTAAAACTACCGGAAAGCTTACGACCTCATTTTCATGGACAAAAGGGCTTTCTGCTGATCATCAAACACCTGCCAATTTTACATCAGGTACTACTGGTTATTTAAACAATATGACGATTGATTGGGTTCCAACAATTTCTTCAGTTGAAACAGTTTCTGAAAATACTGAAATCAATGTTTTCCCAAATCCTTCAACAGGAATCATTAATGTAAACTTTGATGAAGCTACAAGTATAACTGTTGAAAATATTCTTGGTTCAGTAGTTTATAATGAAAAATTAAACAATTCAGGTTCTAGAAATATGAGCATTGACTTGACTGGATATGCTAATGGCATTTATGTTGTAAATGTTATTAATGGAGACAAATCATCAAAGCATAAAGTGTTAATTTATAGATAATAATTGGGTTAAATATTTTAGTTAAATTGAGCAAGAAGTAAATGAATTACTTCTTGCTTTTTTTATGGGCAATTGAGAAAAAATATTTTTAGGAAAAGTTTTTACTTTTTTTACTTTTGCCGTAGTTTGATTATCAATTAATATTTTTTTAATGAAAACAAAAGTTAACTGGCTTCCGCTATTTTTTTCAAATTATTTAGGAGTTTTAAATGATAATCTGCTTAAAAATTTAATTTGCTTTATTTCTATTTATTGGGTTGCAAGAGGAAATGAATCTATAATTATTATGCTTGCAACAGGATTTATGGTATTGCCATATATTCTTTTTTCGCCATACTCAGGGCTATTAGCAAAAACAATTCAAAAACAAAAAATTGTACTTTATGCAAAATTTGCCGAAATACCAATAATGACAGTTGCTTTTACCGGTTTTTGGATTGAAAATATTTATGTAGTAATGATTGCAATGTTCTTTATGGGATTACAAAGCTGCATTTATTCTCCCTCAAAATACGGACTTATTAGAGATATTGGAGGTGAAGAAAAAATCAGTTATGGGACAGGAATTATTGAAATGTTAACTTTTATGGGTGTTTTAACAGGCACTTTTATAGCTGGTGTAATTTCTGATATTATTCAAAATCAAATTTGGATAATTTTCGGAGCATTTATGTTAATTTCAATATTGGGTTATATTAGTGGATTATATGTTAAAGCTGTTGAATCAGAGCCATTAAAAAGGGCAAACGAATCGCTCAATCCAATTAGCTTTATTTTAAAAAATTATAAATGGTCGATTAAAAATGCACCCGAACTTAATTTTATTGTTTTGGGCTTAGCAACATTTTGGCTTGTAGGCTCTATGATTCAGATGAATATGCTTATACATTGCCCGCAAAATCTTGGACTAACAAATACCGAAACCGGAATTGTAATGGCACTTGTGGCAATATCTATAGGTTTAGGCACTTGGATTTCGGGTATTCTGGCAAAAAAAAGTGTTGAAGTTGGAATTATACCAGTTGGTGGAATTGGCTTAACGGTAAATATATTAGTTATATACATATTAAATCCAGGAAGTTATATTTTTACAGCCTTAATAATGTTGGCTGCTTTTTCGGCAGGTTTATTAAAAGTACCACTTAATGCGTGGATGCAGGAAAACATAAAAGGTCGTAAACTTGGCGATGCAATTGCGTATAACAATCTGGTCGATTTTGTTTTTATTCTTATTTCAGCCGGATTGTTTGGTTTACTTGAAACGGCATTTGGAAGCAGAAATGTTTTTTTAGGAATAGCAATACTATCAACTACTTTGACATTATTTTTAATGTTTAAGTTAAAAGGTGTAAAACAAAGCTTTACTAAGGTTTTTAAAATAAAAGTGTAGTAACATTAACATTGAAACGAGTTAAAAATAAGGGCATTGGGTATATGGTTGTTGAATTGCAGTCATATTTACTTATTACCATATACCTTATATTTTTTATAAGGATTAATTATTTCAATATACTTAAATCACTATGATTCCAAAAAAAACAGCCCTATGGAAGAAAATTCTTGCTGTATTTTTCAGGTTTGGATTTTCGTTAAGATATTCGGTTCAAATTAAAGGACTTGAAGTTCTTGATGATAATAGAGTTAAGATTTTTCTACCAAACCATCAAGCATTAATTGAACCTATTATACTTCAATCATACATAATAAAACGTAACGAAATAGTCCCTGCTGTTTCAGCAAAATATTTTGAAAATACATTTTTCCGTTATATGATGAAAATTGTTAATTCTGTACCAGTTAGCGACCTCGATAAAGGTGTACGAGATATTGATGTTCTTAAAAAAGTTAAATCAGCATTATTAAATCAAATATTAAATGGTAAAAATGTATTATTATATCCTTCAGGTCAGTTGGCAACACAAGGTTATGAGAAATTATTTAACAAGCAAGGAGCATATAATATAGTTTCAGAGTTATCCGAAGATATTATGATAGTTGGTGTAAGAATCAGTGGTTTTTGGGGAAGTATGTGGTCAAAAGCTCCAAACGGAAAAACTCCTGATTTTCTTTGGTCATTAATTAAAGGAACTTTAATAATTTTATCAAACTTAATTTTTTTTACGCCTCGTCGAAAAGTTTGCTTCGAATTTGTTGATATAACAGACCTTTCAAAAGAAAAGTGTAAATTAGAACGTAAAATATTTAATGCATTTTTAGAGTCTTTTTACAATAATAATGGAATAGAAAAATTAACAAGAGTAAAATATTTTTTTTATTCTTGATTTATTTCGATAATTTTACCCAAAATAATGTTTAACTAAATTAATTTAAAAATGAAGAAAATTACATTTTTTATTTTGGCACTATTTATTAGTGTAAGTGTATTTTCTCAGACTAGATCAGTGAAGAGAAGTAATGCTATTCCTCTGAGATCTAAAACTGAGAATAGTTCAATAAATTCAATGACTAATATCATTGAAAATTCGTATCAAATTATTGATATAAAGAACGAATTAAAAAAGCAAAAGACAGTTAGTTCTGTTAAGGTTAGAAACAATGCTAACTTTAATAACAACAGATCTATACTTGCAGTTGAAGACACATTGGCTTTATGCAACACTGATTCATTGGTTGGTGGTGTAGGTTACAATGGTGCTGGTGAATGGACATGTTCTATTAAATTAACATCAGCTATGCTTACACCATATATTGGTAAAGCTATACTTGGTGTTGTTGCTGGAATTGCCGATGCTGCTAGTACAACAAGCATAGTAGCTCATATTATTACCGATAGTGCAAGCTACAATGGTCTAAATCCTGCTCTTGCTGGCTCTACAGTTACAGGAGTTGTTGATGGATGGAACGATGCTCCTATAAGCATGTTAATTACTGGTAGCGACCTTTGGGTTGGATATCATATTATTGCTACTGCTGGTTATCCTTCTTTTACTGATGGTCAACCAAATATCGAAGGTGCTGACCTAATAACTGATGGAACTTGGAATTCACTTACTGGTTATGGTATTACTGGAAACTGGAATATTATGGTACTTGTTGGTACTGCTACAGGTTGTTTACAACCAAGTTCTTTAACTGTAAGTAATATTACAAATAATTCTGCTGAATTAGCATGGGCAACTGGTGGTGCAACTGCTTGGAATATTGAATATGGAACAGCTGGTTTTACTCAAGGAACAGGAACAACTGTTGCAGTTACTACAAACCCATATACATTAACAGGATTAACCCCTGGTAATTATGAATTCTATGTACAAGACGATTGTGGTGCTACACAAAGTGCTTGGACTGGTCCAGTATCTTTCTCAGTTACAAATTGTGCTTCTCCTTCTTGTTATTTCTATTTTACAATGAATGATACTTATGGTGATGGCTGGAACGGTGCTACACTTGATGTTTTAGAAGATGGTATTACCGTTGCAACTTTAGCTGGTCCTGCTACAGATACTAAAACTGATTCAGTTGGTGTTTGTGGAACAGGAACACTTACTTTGGTTTGGAATAAAGGTTCATGGGATTCAGAAATTAATTTTTCTGTAACGTCTCCTTTTGCTACTGTAATTTATGAAATAGTTGACCCAGCTACTGCTGATCCATTAGTTGATGGAGCTACATTCTATACTGGTTCTTCATCATGTACACCACCTGCTTGTCCAAATCCAACTACATTAGCTGCTTCAAATATTATGGCAACAACTGCTGATATTACTTGGGTTGAGGCTGGTACTGCAACTTTATGGGATATTGAATACGGTGTTCAAGGATTTACTCCAACTGGAACTCCTACAACTGCAGGTTTAACTGCTCAAACAGCATCTTTAACAGGTTTAATTGCTCAAACATCTTATGACATTTACGTTAGAGCAGATTGTGGAGGCTCTCAAAGTATTTGGTTTGGTCCAGTTACTTTTACTACAGCTTGTGCAATAGTTGTTGCTCCTTATACTCAAGATTTTGAAAATGCTGGTGCTATTCCTAATTGTTGGGAACAAGCAACTGACGATGATTTTAACTGGAGCTTTACAAATACTACAACTCCTTCTGCAAATACAGGTCCATCTGCCGATCATACAACAGGAACTGGTTATTATGCTTTTGTAGAATCATCATCTCCTAATTACCCAACTTTAGCAGCTGGTTTAATTACACCTTCTGTTGATATTACTCCATTGACCAATCCATCTTTAATGTTTTGGTATAATATGAATGGTGCTGATATGGGTTCTATAAATGTTGATGTTTATGATGGAACTTGGCATACTGATGTTTTTTCAATTTCTGGAAATCAAGGAGATGTTTGGACAAAAGTTATTGTTGATATTTCAACTTTCACTTCACCTGTTCAAATTAAATTCAGATCTATAACTGGTGCTGGTTGGTTAAGTGATGCAGCAATTGACGATGTATCTATTGAAGAAGGTCCTGCTTGTTTTGATCCATCTGCTTTAGCTGCACAAAATGCAACTATGACTTCTGCGGATTTATCATGGACATCATCTGCAACTACTTTTAATATTGAGTATGGAGCTTCTGGTTTCACTCAAGGAACAGGAACTGCAGTAAACGGAGTTACAGCTAATCCTTATACATTAAGTGGATTAACTTCAGCAACTCCTTATGAATTTTATGTTCAGGCTGATTGTGGAAGTGGTAATTTAAGTGCATGGGTTGGACCATTTGCATTTGGTACTTTGTCTTGCCTAGTTATTGATCAGTGTGATTATACATTAGATATGACAGACAGTTATGGTGATACATGGAATGGAGCTGGTATTACAGTTATGCAGAATGGCATTGAAGTAGGAACATATACAGAAAGTACAGGTTCTAATAGTGTTGCAACTATTGGTTTATGTGATGCTTCAAATATTCAATTAGTTTGGACTGCTGGTGGCTTTCCAGATGAGTGTTCATTTACATTGACTGATCCTTTTGGTACAGTTGTGATTACAGTTGCAGATGGCTCTACATTAACTGATGCTAATGTATTCCACACATTTACATCTGCTTGTACACCTCCTGCTTGTCCAGCTGTTACTAATTTATCTGCTGGTACAATAACTACAACTTCAGCAATTTTAAGCTGGACAAATGGTGGTTCAGAAACTGCATGGAATGTTGAATATGGAATTTCAGGTTATACTCAAGGTACAGGTACTACAGTTGCTGTTACATCTAATCCTTATACATTAAGTGGATTAACTTCTTCTACATCTTATGATTTTTACGTACAAGCTGATTGTGGTGGTTCTCAAAGTACATGGGCTGGTCCATTTACATTTGCTACATCTTGTGGTATTTTTACTACTTATCCTTGGAACGAAAGTTTTGAAGGTGGAGTTGTTCCTCCTACTTGCTGGTCTAGTGTAGATGTTGACGGAGACACTTATAATTGGGAACCAGTTGTTGATACTGATGGATATTTAATTCAAGATGGTAGTTATGCTGCAATGTCAGCTTCTTGGGATGGTACAGCTGGTGCTTTAACTCCTGATAATTATTTAATTACTCCACAATTTGCAATTAGTCAAAATAATTTAGAGTTTAAATATTGGGTTGGAACTCAAGATGGTGCTTATCCTGCTGAAGAATATTCTGTTTTAGTTAGCACAACAGGAACAGCTACAGGCGATTTCATACAAATTTATAATGAAATATTAACTGCTGACGATACTATTTGGAGAGAAGTTAAACTTCCTTTAGCTGCATACGATGGACAAAGTATTTATTTGGCTTTCAGACATTTTAATTCATCAGATAATTTCCAAATGAAGATTGATAATGTTTCGATTGACTATACAACTAGTATTAATACTGTTGAATCAAATAATATTTCTATCTATCCTAATCCAACCAAAGGGATTGTAAATATTAAATCTGCTGAAAATAGCAATGTATTTGTTTATAATATTCTTGGAGATTTAGTTGCTTCTTTCAACAATATTTCAAATAATAGCAAAGTTGATTTAAGTAATTTATCTGAAGGAAATTACGTAATTAAAGTTGTTTCTGAAAAAGAATCAGTTAATCAACAAATTACTATTGTTAAATAAGGAATCTCTTATAAAATGAAAAAAGCTGCCTCGTGAGGCAGCTTTTTTTATGTAATTTTTTGTCGTTTCTATTTTGCTAGAATGATGTTAACCTTTACTTTAAACTCATCGTAAATAGTTTTATCTCCTAAATTATCGAAGAAAGACCCAGAGCCATATTTAATATCAAACATAGTTCTATCAATAATAATGTTTGCATTAATTTTTACTTCATTTTCTAGTTTTTGAATTACTGCCTTAAATTCAATTGGTTTGGTAATGCCTTTAATAGTTAAATCTGCATTAATCAATGCATATCCTTTTTCAAACGAAACAGGTTTTATTAACTTAATTGTTGCAGTTTGAAATTTATCAACTCCAAAAAAATCATCCGATTTTAAGTGACCAATTATTTTTTTATTGTATTCTTCATCAGTTAAATCTGTACATTGAATAGAATTCATATCTATAATAAATTCAGCATCTATAATTGTTTTATCTTTTAATTCTATTTCACCAGATTTTAAATTTATTGTCCCTTGATGATAACCAGTAATTTTTTCGGCTAACCATTCTAGTTTTGACTTTGTAGTTTCAGCATTATATTTATCTTGTGCAAAAATTGCAAGATTAATAAGCATAAAAAGACTTATTGTTTGAAATGTTTTCATAATTTTATAAATATTAGTTAATTAATATTGCAAATATACTATATAAGATATATGTTTGCAAGGAGTTACAAATTGGTGCAATAATATACTAAAGTATAGCAACGCTTTAAATCAGCACGATAATGATGAAAAATAATAAAAAAAATCTAACATGTCCAGTTCAAACTACTTCCGAAGTTTTAGGAGGAAAATGGAAATTGGTAATATTGCATTATTTGATTGATGGTAATCCAAAGCGTTTTAACGAGCTTGAATCTATCATCGAAGGAATTTCTCCAAAAATGCTTGTTAAAGAATTAAAAGACCTCGAACATAACTTAATTATAAAAAGAGAGCAGTTTAGAACAATTCCTCCAAAAGTAGAATATTCATTAACAGAATATGGAAAAAGTGTAGTTCCGCTTATTAACGTACTTAAAATGTTTGGCGAACAGCATATTAATTTAATGAATCAATAGTTTTTTATATATTCAGAATTATTGTTTGCTTTATATCTGGATGAACACTTTTTGCAACCGGACACTCACGAGTACTAACTTCAATAAACTTTTTATCTTTTTCGGAATATTGTGATGGATTTGGGAAATCAAATTCTAATACTATTTCTACAATTCTACGTGGATTTGACCCCATAATTTTTGTAGTTTTTACAGTCGTACCATCAATATTAAAATTATGATTTTGTGTAGCAATTCCCATAATCGTTAGCATACAACTTCCTAGAGCAGTCGCAACTAAATCAGTCGGTGAAAAGTATTCTGCTTTACCATTATTATCAAGAGGTGCATCTGTAATTATCTCTTTTCCAGAAAAGGTATGAGTTGCAATTGTTCTTAATTCTCCTGAATAAATTGTTGAGATTGTTGCCATATTTTTTTTTGTAAAGATAATAAAACTATATAGTTGATTATTTATCCTTTTTTTATGATTTTAAAATTTGTTATCTAAAAAATAAATTATTTTTACCAAAATTTTAATTTTTATGACACAAGAAGAATTTTTCAAAAAGATTATTGCTCACTCTAAAGAATATGGTTTTATTTTCCAATCAAGTGAAATTTATGACGGACTTAGTGCAGTTTACGATTATGCTCAAAATGGAGTTGAACTAAAAAACAACATCAAACAATATTGGTGGAAATCAATGGTTTATATGCACGAAAACATTGTTGGAATTGATTCTGCAATTTTTATGCACCCAACTACTTGGAAAGCCTCTGGTCACGTTGATGCCTTTAACGACCCAATGATTGATAATAAAGACTCTAAAAAGCGTTACAGAGCCGATGTTCTTATGGAAGAATATCTTGTTAAAATTGAAGATAAAATTGAAAAAGAAGTCGAAAAAGCAGCTAAACGTTTTGGCGAAACTTTCGATCGTGAAATGTATATTTCTACAAATCCCAGGGTTGTAGAGTACAAATCTAAGTACGATTCTATAAAAGAGCGTTTTGTAACTGCATTAACAAATAACGATTTAGCAGATTTAAAACAACTTATTGTCGATTGCGAAATAGCTTGCCCAATATCTGGAACACGCAACTGGACTGATGTTCGCCAGTTTAACCTTATGTTTTCTACACAAATGGGCTCGTTAAGTGAAGAAGCAAGCACAATATATTTACGACCTGAAACAGCTCAAGGAATTTTTGTAAACTACCTAAATGTACAGAAAACTGGACGAATGAAAATTCCGTTTGGAATTGCTCAAATCGGAAAAGCATTTCGTAATGAGATAGTTGCACGTCAATTTCTTTTTCGAATGAAAGAATTTGAACAAATGGAAATGCAGTTTTTTGTTCGCCCCGGCGAAGAACTTAAATGGTTCGAATATTGGAAAGCCGAACGACTTAAATGGCATCATTCACTTGGAATACCAAAAGAAAAATATAAATTTTATATTCACGATAAGCTTGCACATTATGCAAATGCTGCTGTTGATATTGAGTTTGAATTTCCATTTGGTTTTAAAGAAATTGAAGGAATTCATTCAAGAACTGATTTTGATTTGTCATCACATCAAAAATTCTCAGGCAAAAAAATTCAATATTTCGATCCAGAACTTAATGAAAGTTATGTACCTTACGTTGTAGAAACATCAATTGGTGTTGACCGCACATTCTTCTCAATTTTAGGTTATGCTTACAACGAAGAAAAACTTGAAGACGGAACAGAAAGAGTAGTTTTAAAAATTCCACCAATGCTTGCTCCCGTTAAACTTGCTATACTTCCTTTAGTCAATAAAGATGGATTAGACGAGCTTGGGCATAAAGTTTTTAGCGATTTAAAATATGATTTTAATTGCCAGTATGATGAAAAAGATTCGATAGGAAAACGTTATCGTCGTCAAGATGCAATAGGAACGCCATTTTGTATAACTATCGACCACGATACTTTAAAAGACAATACCGTAACAATTCGTTACAGAGACACTATGACTCAAGAACGAATTAATATTGAAAAAATTAAAGATTTAATTTCTGATAAATTGTCGTTTAAAACTTTTTTGAAATAGGAATTTATGGGTAAGAAAAAAGTAGTAAAGAGTTAGTAATAAGTAGTTAGTATTGTATTAATTGTTTTTTTGATGATTCTAAACGTTTTTACATTACAACTTTTACAAACTTTTAACTTTATGAACTTTTTAACTTGATAAACTTTACAAATTTCTAATTTCTAACTTCTAACTTCTAACTGGGTGTACGACAAATTTCCTTTTTTATCAAATTTCAGTTATAGAAAGGAATTGCGTAGCATAAAAAACAAATCCTTATTAACTG
>Ga0154347_1015_pt1 | contig 12307 bp, 8 predicted proteins | sample RifGroA2_FD_115875 | JGI IMG/M metagenome (GOLD analysis project Ga0154347, IMG submission 115875) | Bacteroidetes bacterium GWA2_31_9
ATTACCTCAGCCTCAGTCAGGTGTTTTCACCTGACTGAAACCTTATTTATCAGATGAAAAACATTGTCAGGTGAAAACACCTGACAAAGGCAGTGGGATGAAAAGCGAAGGCAGCGAAAACATGCGTAATCTCCCATTTAAAAAATCAAGATAAGTCGTGGAAAAAAAAATATATGTCCAATTTATCGTACACCCAAATATACCGATACGAAACCGTTTTGCAAAAAATTCCTATCAGCATAACTTGTTCCGATTTATCGGAAACTGAATCTTAGTGAATTTTGCTTCGCAAATTCACTAAGATTCAGTATAATTGCTCAGTTATTAGATTTATCTTCTTGGTCTGTTAGATCTTTCTCTAGCCATCTTTTCTAATTTTTCCTGAAAACTAGATTTCTTTTTTGCAGGTTTTAGTTTACTCTCTTGAAGTTTACGAAGAACAGATTCATCATCAATCATAAATCTTCTGATTAATTCCATTTGAGTAAATGTAATAACATTAGCAAGGAAATAATAGTAACTTAATCCGGATGCATAACTGTTAAACCAAAATAAGAACATAATTGGCATTAAATACATCATAACCTTCATGCCTGGCATAGAATTCTGGCTTGGGTTATTTTTATTTTGTATGTGTGTATAAATAAGCGTACTAATTGTCATCAAAATTGTAAATAAACTTACATGACTACCATAAAATGGAATTTCAAAAGGCAAAGTAGCAATTGAATCATAAGATGATAAATCGTCGGCCCATAAAAAACTTTTTTGACGTAATTCTATTGATGCAGGGAAGAATCTAAACATTGCAATTAATATTGGAAACTGAAGTAGCATTGGTAAGCAACCGCCCATTGGATTTACTCCTACTTTCTTGTATAAAGCCATTGTTGCTTGCTGCCGTTCCATTGTTTTTTCTTTTGGAATTTTAGCATTTATCTCATCAATTTGAGGTTTTAAAACTCGCATTTTTGCGGTTGACTGATAAGATTTATAGGTTAATGGGAATAAAACCAGTTTTAGTAAAATAGTCAAAATCAATATAATAATTCCATAATTTGAAATATATTTTTCTAAGAAATTAAAAACAGGAATTACAGCAAATCTATTAATCCACTGCATTAAGAAAAATCCCCAGCCTAGTGGAACAAGTCTTTCTAATTCTAAATTCTCGCCTTGTGCAGTAAGAGTGTTATAATGGTTAGGTCCAAAGTAAAATTTCATTGGAAATGTATATTCGCTTTTTGCTTCATAAGGAATGCTAATCTCTGATTTTAAGATTTTTAAAAGGCTTTTATGCTTAAACTGAGTTGAACTAATGGTTGCTCCCTGAAATGCATCCTCGGCAATTAAAACTGATGAGAAAAATTGTTGTTTATATCCAATCCATTTTAACTTTGTACGAATAGTTTCCTCTTCCTTCATGCTTGTTTCAGAAAGATTGTCAACCTCCTCATTATAAAACTTATAATAAAGTCCGGTATAAGTGTTTTCAAAGTCAACACCTTTTTCCTGAGAGTGGATATTACAATCCCAGTTTAGAGTCAAATAATTTGAATTATCTGAAATTATATCTCTTAAACCAACAAAATTTATATTTAGTTTAAGCATTAACGAATCAGGATCGAGACGATATGCATACTCCAGATATTTGTCAGGTTCAGCATATAGTCGCATTGAGAATTCGTTTGGATTTTTGCCTTCAACTTTTTTAAAATACATTTCGTTTGTTGAAATGCTTCTGTTTTGTGCAAAAAAATTAAGTCCAAAAACAGTTGAATCTCCGTCAAAAAGAATTAAAGGAAGAGAATCATATCGTTTAAATTTTTTAAGTTCAACGGAATATAGTCTGCCACCTTTCGAGGATATTAATGCTTTAATGTTCTCGTTTTCAAGAGTGTAAAATTCGTTTTCGCCTTCTGCAGTATTTGAGAATACGCCGAATTGATTTGATAATGATTCTTTCTTTAGCGAATCGGTTGCAATTGAATCGGAAGCAGTTAATGTTGGAGTTAAAGCAGATTTTTCAGCTTGTAACTTTGCAATGCTTAATACAGAATCGCTATAAACTCTTTCAATTGAATCTCTTATTTGTTTATTTTTTTCTAATTGCTCTTTGCTAGGCGAAGTGAATATACCATATACAACAAGAATTGCAGCAATAATGATAATACCTATAATCGAATTTCTATCCATTTTTTATTCCTATACTTTAAATTTTTTCAAACAAATTATCTTAATTTCAAAACTTCTAACTTATGCCACCAAGACTCTATTTAACAATGTAACAATGTAACAATGTAACTATCTATCTTCTAACCCAATAAAATGTAATATTTAAGACGTAAAATGTAAAATTTATTGCCTTGAACTAAAATATTACATATTAAATTTTACTTATTACATACTGAATGAACCTCAAACTTCTAACTTCTTCATATTCTCCTCCATAACAGCCTTAATAAAAGCTACAAAAATAGGATGCGGATACAAAACAGAACTCTTATACTCGGGATGAAATTGAACTCCAACAAACCATGGATGGCTAGGAATTTCAATTATTTCGACTAATTCTGATTCGGGATTAATTCCGGCTGAAATCATTCCTGCTTTTTCGTATTGTTCTAAGTATGAATTATTAAACTCATATCTGTGACGATGTCTTTCATTAATTTGAGTTTTCTTATAAGCACCAAAAGCATTTGTGCCTTTTTTAACTTTGCATGGATAAGAACCTAATCTCATTGTTCCACCTTTTTCAATAATGGTTTTTTGTTCTTCCATTAAATCTATAACAGGGTGTGGGGTTGTGCGATTCATTTCTCTGGAATTTGCATCTTTTAAACCAAGTACATTTAAGCCAAATTCTATTACAGCACACTGCATCCCTAAACATATTCCTAAAAATGGAATATTATTTTCACGTGCATATTTTATTGCATTAATTTTTCCATCAATTCCTCTGTGTCCAAATCCGGGTGCGACTAAAATACCTTGAATATCTTTAAACTTTTCTTCACTATTAGCAATTGTAACTTCTTCGGAGTGAATGAATTTTAAATGTACTTTACATTCATTTTCAGCACCGGCATGAATAAACGATTCGCTAATTGATTTATAAGCATCAGAAAGTTCTACATATTTTCCAACTAATGCAATATTAACATGTGTTTTTGGATTTTTCAATTTTTTCAGAAAATCGTTCCATGGAATTAGGGGTGGTTCATCTTTCATTGCCAAACCTAATTTTTTCAAAACAGTTACATCTAGTTTTTCTTTATGCATTAATACCGGAACTTCATAAATAGTTGAAACATCAATAGATTCTATAACAGATTCGAAATCGACGTTGCAGAATAATGCTACTTTTTTTCTTAATTCTTTGTTTAATGGATGCTCGGTTCGTAAAACTAGAATATCTGGCTGAACGCCATTTTCGAGTAATAATTTTACTGAATGTTGTGTTGGTTTTGTTTTTAATTCGCCTGGTGCTGAAAGATATGGAACTAATGTTAAGTGAATTACCAAACAATTTTTGCCAATTTCCCATTTAAGCTGACGAACTGCCTCAATATATGGTAACGATTCAATATCTCCAACTGTTCCACCAATTTCGGTTATTACAATATCGTATTTATGTTTTGTTCCGAGTAATTTTATTCTTCTTTTTATTTCGTCAGTTATATGAGGGATAATTTGAACAGTTTTACCAAGAAAATCTCCTTTGCGTTCTTTATCAATAACTGTTTGATAAATTCTTCCTGTTGTAACATTATTGGCTTGAGAGGTTGGTGTATTTAAAAATCTTTCATAATGTCCTAAATCTAAGTCTGTTTCTGCTCCGTCTTCAGTAACGTAGCATTCGCCATGTTCATAAGGATTTAGCGTTCCGGGATCAATATTAATATATGGATCGAACTTCTGAATCGTAACTGAATAGCCTCTTGCTTGAAGAAGTTTTGCCAGTGATGCGGATATGATTCCTTTACCTAAAGATGATGTTACACCGCCTGTTACAAAAATGTATTTAGTTGCCAATTTTGATATTTTTTTAAAGACGCAAAGTAAAGAATTATAATTTAAAAAAGGCAAAAAAAGTCTAAAGATTATAAGATAATTGAGCTCTCATGTTTATTAATTTGAAGTTTTCAATACGGCTTAACAAGATGCAATGAAAGCAACTCAAATCATAAATTATTAAGCAAATTATTAATAAAGTTTGTTTTAAAAATTCAAGCTAAAACCTAGTGTTGGCATAATTGGAAGCTGATTTACTTTTTCATATTTTACTCTATCGAAGTAGAAAATATTTTGCCTGTTATATAAATTTGTAACACTTAAAACCATTTCTAAACGAGAATTTTTTCCAAATTCGTAAAACTTCTTCAACGAAGCATCTAATCTGTGATAGTATGGCAATCTTCCTTGATTTACTTCTCCATACATTATTCCAAGTTCACCATTACTCGTAGTATAGTCTGTACTTATTCCATCTGCAAATGGTACTTTTTCGTAAAATCCTTGTGTTTGAGTAAATGGAAATCCGGAACCTAAATTCCATCTTGCACTAAATTCCCAATTAAGATTTTTACCAAAAGTGTGTGAAGCAACCAAATTTACATTATGTCTTCTGTCGAAATGAGGATTATAAGTCATATAACCATCATATCTTTCAACAAATCCTAAAGAGTAAACTGCCCAAAAATATGTTCTTTTGAAATCGTATTTTACAAGGAAATCAACTCCATAAGCTCTTCCAGTTTCGATAATAAAATCTTTCTTTAAAACATCGGGCTCTTTAGAATTAGCTGCAACATCATCATATAATTTATTTCGGTTTATATTAGTAAGCTGAGTATTGTGCTTATAATATCCTTCAATATTTCCTGTAATTTTATTCGAAAAGTCGTATTCAAAGCCTGCTATATAGTGAATAGATGTTTGTAACGAATGTTTAACTGGCTTTCCGTCAAATTCTTCTTGTAAATTACCTGCATCAGGTCCTGATAAGAATCCATAAAATAAATTTACAACATCTCTATCGGAGTTTGCACTAATTAAATTTTGACTATACATTCCTCCTGCTATTTTCACTCTAAGTTTATCATTAATATTATATTTAACACCTAAGCGTGGCTCAGGAGATATTCTTGATAACGATGCATACCATTGAAATCTTAAACTAGGTTCAAGTAATAACTTTTCTTTAATATTCATTTTATACTTGAAGTATGCACCAAGCTCGGTTGTATTATCGACTTGCCAAATTCTTCGTCCGATACTGTTATAGAAATTAAAATCCGTTTTAAAACCATTAATTTCGAATCCATAAGTAAATTCATTTTTGCCAAAATAATATAAGAATCCTAATCCGACATTAAATCCATTTACCAAGCTGTTACGTTCTTTGTCGTCTAATTCTTTTAGCGAAATATTATATCTTGAATAAGATAAATTTGATTTAATTAGAACCGATGAACCAGCAGGTACTACAATAATATTTGTTCCAAATCCGTACGATTTCCAGTTCAAATCAGAAACTGCCTGATATTTTACATTATCAGAAAATCTGAAACCAAATAAATTAAATTTACTTCCATTTTGTCCATTAAAAGAAACTTTTCCGTAATAATCTGTGAAATTAAATGGAAGTCCGGCAGTATCAATGTAAGAATAAAATAATTTTGAACTTTCTTTCAAATATGAAGTTTTTCCAGAAAACATAAATGAAGAACTTCCTCCGGTTTCTTTGTTTTGTTTAAAAATAGGTCCTTCTAAAAGTAATTTTGATCCAAAAGTATCACCAGAAATTTTTCCACCGATTTTTTTCTTATTTCCGTCACGTGTTGTAATATCCATAACTGATGAAATTCTACCTCCATATTCAGCACCAAAACCACCTGTAAAAACATCAACATTACGAATTACATCGGTATCGAAAACCGAAAATAAACCAATAGAGTGAAAAGGATTATAGATTATCATACCATCTAATAAAACTTTATTTTCTATTGGCGGACCACCTCTGATATATAATTGACCTCCTTGGTCACCAGTAAATATTACTCCCGGTAATATTTGTAAATATTGAGCTATATCTGGCTGAGCTCCAATTGCAGGAATTTGAGTAATTTGTTTTGGTGAAATTTTTACAACTGAAGCTCTTACATCAGTTTTCATTTCCTGACGGTCGGCAGAAACTATTGTTTCGTTAAGTTTAATGGTTGATTTCGAAATTTGTAATTTTTGAGTAATAATATCATTTCCCTTTACTGTAATTTTTACACCTAATGAGTCATATCCAAGATATGAAACTACAAGTGTATAACTTCCAGGTTTTACTTTTGTAATATTATAATAGCCATTAACATCTGTAACGGCACCATACATTCCTCCTGTTAAATATACATTACAAAAGATAATTGGTTCTCCATTTTCTTTATCGTAAACAAAACCTTTAATACTTCCTGTTTGAGCATAAGTTGAAGTAATTGCAAGTATTATTGTTAATGTGAAAAGTATTTTTTTTATCATTTCTTTTATTTACTTAATTGTATAATTTTATTAAATTCATCATCTGTTAATGGCATTACAGACAATCGTTGTTGAGTTAATAGTTTTATATTTTGTAATTCTGGAATTTTTTTAATTGTAATTAAATCTAATGGAGTATTTAATTTATTCATTACAGATAGCTCCACAGCAACCCATTTTCCAGAGGAATCGGTTGTGTCAGTGAAGAATTCTTTAGAAACTTTCGCTAACCCAACAATAGTTTTTTCTTTGATACTGTGGTAAAATAACACTCTATCGTTGACTTTCATTTCTTTTAAATAATTTCTAGCCTGAAAATTTCTAACGGCATCCCAAACAGTTGATTTATCTTTTTCAAAATCGTCCCAGCTATAAGTGTCAGAGTCGCTTTTTACTAACCAAAATTTCATAATTAATATTTTATGAGCCGTAAAAATAAATAAATTTGATTGCCTTAGTAATAAAAAATAAAACTATTTGACAAATTGTATAATAATGCTGTTGTTTTATATGGTTGTAATTTGGTTAGTTGTTCATTTTCAAAGAGTATGACGTTTGATATTGCTATGCAGTTTCTTTTACCAATAAGACACTGAGACGCAAAGTAAAGAGTTTGAAGTTTAAAGTTGGCTACGCAGTTTTTACCGCTTATATGCAAAGTTTTATTTTAAAATATTACATTTTACATATTAAATATTACATTTTTTTTGGCTACGCAGTTCATTCCTTCATTTCCAAATCCTAAATGTCTAAATCCTAAATTCTTATTGTGTTTATTATTAATGATAGTTTACCAATACTTCTTGAGAAAGTTTATTAATTGATATCACAAATGAAATGGTAAAAATGAAATGTATTTGAGAAATTTTCAAAAAAAAATGAATATTGATGAAAATATATTTTGAATGAAATTAAATTTACCTATCTTTGCAGACCAAAATAAACGGGGTGTAGCGCAGTTGGCTAGCGCACCTGGTTTGGGACCAGGGGGTCGCAGGTTCGAGTCCTGCCACCCCGACAGCAAAAAGGAAACGAAAGTTTCCTTTTTTTTATTCCCTTAATTTGTGTAAAAAAGAAAACTTATTTTTTTTTTTAAACTCTACAAAATATTTCAACAACGCTAATTAGTGTCTGTCCATAAAGTCAAGAGATTGAAACAGAACTAAGTGAAGCGGTCTCACAGCCCGTCCCGAATTTACTTCGGGAAATACCTATAAAAAAACAAACTATTATGAGTAATACCCTTGAAAATAAAATAATATATGAGTAAATCGGACATTATGGACAAATTCTAATTAAAAATCATTGACAACACTACAAAAACTGAAAAAATCACACTTGCAATTCCGTTAGTTGTAAAAAATGCCAAATTCAATTTCGATAAATCATCTGGTTTTACTAGTAATTGCTGAAAAATTAATAGTGAAATAAAAATTCCTGCACCAATCCAGTAATAATATCCTAATTTAAAGTGAATTCCAATAAATATTACTAATGAAGCTACAAAAAGATGAACAATTCGTGATAATAATAATGCTCCACTCTTTCCAAGCTTAACTGGAATAGATTTTAGTTTTTCTTCCTTATCAAAAGAAATATCCTGAAGTGAATAAATTATATCGAAACCAGAAACCCAAAAAAGTACAATAAATGAAAACAAAACAGGAAGTAACTCAAATTTTCCTGAAACTGCCAAATACGCACCTATTGGCGATAACGACAAACCCAAGCCCAAAATAAAATGACAAAAAAATGTAAACTTTTTAGTCAAACTATATCCCAGAATAATTAATAATGCGACCGGAGATAAATAAAAACACAAAATGTTTATAAAATAAGTAATTGTAATAAATAAAACAGAATTAATTATTACAAACCATAGAGCAGATTTTGCTTTTATAAGTCCCGATGGAATTTCTCTAATCGCAGTTCTAGGGTTTTTAAAATCAATTTCTCTGTCAATATAGCGGTTAAAAGCCATTGCAGCATTTCTAGCAAAAATCATTGCTCCTAAAACAAGTAAAAACAATTTATAATCGAAAAAAGATTCCTTTTCCCTTATTGCAAGAAAATAACCAATAACAGCAAAAGGCATTGCAAATATTGTATGACTGAATTTTACAAGAGATAAATAATCAGCAACTTTGCTCTTTTTCTTGTTTACTTCATTTTTCATGGTGTAAAAGTATATATTTTTAAATAAATTCCATTTGAAATTTTATAAATCAAACTCTCAGTAATACAAATAAAAATTAATACTTTTGTAACAACATTATGTTTCGAGTAATATATATATTTTTAATTGTTTCATTTACAATCTCAATTTGTACAAAATCTCTATTTGCACAAGGAGAGCTTGATACAGAAGCTAAAAAATTAGTTTTTAAAAACGAAAAGACATTCGCAATTCTTTTAAACACTAATGGTTTTGGAGGAAATTATCGCTATGCTAAAAGGCTTGATGGTTTTAGCAAAAGACTTTACGATATTGAATTTAATATCATTAAGCATCCTAAAGAAATTAAAACTCAAAATCCATATTTTGATACTAATCAAAGACGATACGTTTTCGGTAAAACAAATTCTTTTTTCAATTTAAGATTAGCTTTAGGAAAACAAAAAGAGATTTTCAGCAAATTTGATAAAGGCGGTCTTTCTATTATATATTTTTATTCATTTGGTCCAGTTATAGGATTTTTAAAACCAATCTATTACGAAGTTTTATATCCTGTTGATTCCATACCTTATAATTATGTTATTAGAACTGAGAAGTTTAACACTTCTATTCATCGAGTTGGTGATATATATGGTAAAGCCCCGTTTACGGTTGGCACAGAAGAGATTAAAATTATACCCGGCTTTTTTACAAAATTCGGAATATCGTTCGAATATGGCAAAAGTGACCGAATAGTTCATTCAATTGATGTTGGTGCTTCAATTGAAGCATACACTCAAAAAATTGATATTATGGCTACTGAAGAAAATAATCAAGTATTAATCTCTCTCTTTGCAAGTTACAGATTTGGAAAAGCTGTAAGTAAAAGATTAAAAAATATTGAAAAGAAATAATCTAACCGTTGGGAAAATCAATATTTTTTTTCATAAAAATTCTTTATATAATTGATAAATGCAAGAATTAACTACTAAATATATCAGAAAACCAGATTGGTTAAAAGTTAGGCTACCTAACAATAAATCCTATATTAATGTTAAACAAATTGTATCCGAACATAAACTTCATACAATTTGTGAAAGTGGAAATTGTCCAAACATTGGAGAATGTTGGGGAGCAGGCACTGCAACCTTTTTGATTTTAGGAAATATTTGTACACGCTCTTGCAGATTTTGTGCTGTAAAAACTGGTAAGCCATTTCCACCTGATGTAAATGAACCTGAAAATGTTGCTAATTCTATAAAATTAATGAATTTGAAACATTGTGTATTAACATCTGTTGATAGAGACGATTTACCTGATGGAGGAGCAAATCATTGGGCAAAAACAATAAAAAGTATTAGAAACATTTCACCAGAAACAACAATAGAATCATTGATTCCCGATTTCAAAGGAGAAACAAAACTTTTAGATTTCATAATCGATGTTAAACCTGAAATTGTTTCGCATAATCTTGAAACAGTCAGACGATTAACTAAAGAAGTAAGAATTCAAGCTAAATACGAAAGAAGCTTAGATGTTTTAAAATATTTATCTGAAAATGGAATAAATACAAAATCGGGAATAATGCTTGGTTTAGGCGAAACTGAAGAAGAAATATTTGAAACTATGGATGATATATTAAAAACTGGTTGTAAAATCATTACAATTGGGCAATATCTCCAACCATCATCCTTACATTTACCTGTTCAAAAATTTCCAACACCTGATGAATTTAACAATTATCACCAAGTAGCTATAAATAAAGGATTTAAATTTGCCGAATGTGCTCCTTTAGTAAGATCATCTTATCATGCGGAGAAACATATCTAAGCAATTGACCAATATTTTTAGCTTTTTTAAAAAAATTCATATATTAGTAAACTTAATTTTAACAATTTTTAAAACAAAATAAAGCAAATAACAGCATGAAAACTAAGAGCTTATTAACTTTTGTAATTTCCTCAGTATTATTAGTAACTGTTGCAATTACATTTAATTTCAAATCTGAAAGATGTTATCAGCCTCGAAATACTTCACAATTTGAAAAAAAGACACAGGGGATATCTGGTGCAATTGAATGGTTAAATAGAAGAAGAGTAAATCCAGCAACCGGAAAAGTTGATATTAATGATATTATTAAAGTACAAAACGCATTAGCTGCTTTTCGTCAAAGTAATAAATTAAAAAATAGTCTTGGTCTTAATTGGATTGAAATGGGTCCAAATAATGTTGGAGGCAGAACTAGAGCAATTTTGGTTGATAATCAGAACGACAACCTTATTTTCGCCGGAGGTGTTGGTGGAGGTTTATGGAAAACCACAACAAACGGTACATCTTGGTCAAAAGTTAGTGGAAGTGATTCATGGAGTAATATTAATATTTGTTCAATTTGTCAAACTATTAATGGAGATATTTATGTTGGTACCGGAGAAGGATTTTATGATAATTCTGGTACTGGAACTGGGGGTTTTGAAGGTGAGGGTATCTGGAAATCAACAGATAGAGGAAATACATTTAAAAGACTTGACACAACATGGCCTACAGACACATTAAATGATGGTTCTTTAGTATCACCTGATTCTTTAAATGGTATTCCAATAAAGAATTATTTCGTAAATGTAAATAAATTAGCTGCCGACCCTGATGATGCTAATACTGTGTATGCTGCCACAGCTAATGGTTTTTTAGTTACTAATGATGGTGGTGCTACTTGGAAAAATCCTGTAATTGATAGATATTTAGCTAAATATGACACAAATGATGTTTATTTATATAGTGTTCCAAATTATATTACTTCCAGAGCAACTGATGTTAAAGTTGCAACAGATGGCAGCATAATAGCATCTATTGGCAATATTCCATATTTAGCTGATGGTAAGCTATATACTAAAAATATTTCTTCAATTACAAAAAGTACTGAAGATTTAATGTTGACATTTGGAGAAAATGGAACAGTTGTATCAAGCTCAAATTCTGGAAATTCATGGAACACAATTTCAACTACTCTAACAACCGATTTATTATCATTCTCTGCCTGTACAAATTCGAGTGGAGTAACAGTCGGAAATCTTGGTAAAATATTTAAAACAACCGATAATGGGAATCATTGGTCGATTATAAAAAGTAACACTTATACTAATTTTGAATTTGTGAAATTTATAAGTTCTATTACTGGTTTCATTGTAGGTAATAATGGAACAATTTTAAAAACAACTAATAGCGGAAATACATGGACTACATTATCCCTTGGAACTACTAAAAACTTACATTCTGTTGCCTCTTGGAGTACTTCTCCTGTATTTGTTGTTGGTGATGCAGGATTGATTAAAAAAACTGTAAATAGCGGAACTACCTGGGCTACTGTAAGTAATGGAAATACTCAAAATTTAAGGTCAATTTTTTGTACTACCAACACAAAAGCATTTGCCGTTGGGGATTCCTGTACAATACTAAAAACTATTAATGGAACTAGCATGACTTTAATTAAACGTGATTCAATTTTTAATGCAGATTCAAAAATTGCTGATACTACTATTACTTTAAATTTTATACATTTCATAACCGACTCAATCGGTTTTATTGCTGCTGATGATGGAATTATTTTAAAAACCACTAATG
>Ga0154347_1001_pt1 | contig 12234 bp, 8 predicted proteins | sample RifGroA2_FD_115875 | JGI IMG/M metagenome (GOLD analysis project Ga0154347, IMG submission 115875) | Bacteroidetes bacterium GWA2_31_9
CTTCAATTTTATCAGTTGTAACATCCAGACAAAGAGAGCTATTATGTGAAGTAAATGGAATTCGAGGATCAAAAAAAAGTTGATGCCTTGAAATATTATGAACCAAGCCACCAAGCTTATTTATTATAAGTTTAGCAATTTCTCTTGCTCTAAAGCCAGTTCCTTTAGTTTCAAGATTATCGGTATCGTCGATTCCTATTAAGTAGTGTTCTATCAAGGTTTGTCGTTTGTTGTTCAATTGTTCATTGTTCAGTTGTTCAATTGTTCGTAATTCAGTTGTAATATTGTTTGAAGTTTGAAGTTTGAGGTTTGATGTTGGCTACGCAGTTAAATCCTAAATTGCTAAATCCTAAATCTCTAAATTTCAAATCCTTATTTATTAATTGTATTAAAAAACTTCTTTGTTACTTTCGATAATGAAACGTCAAATTCGTTTTTCAGTTCGTTGTAAGCATTAATAATATTTTTGCCTTCCTCGGTAAGAATACTTTTTCCACCCGATTTTCCGCCTCTTACTTTATCGGTAAATGTTATGCCAAGTGTTTTTTCTGCTTTTTTTAAGTCGCCCCATGCTTTGCGATAACTTATTTTCAATTCTTTAGATGCAGTCATTAATGAGCCACTTTTATCAATAGCTTCTAGTAGTTTCAGTAAATATTCGTCCAAAATTGTTTCATCACGATAAGAAAGCCATATCTTATAATTAAGAAAAACATCGTAATATTTTGAACCTTTTGAACCTGCCATAAAAACGATATGTTAATTAATTCATATCAATGACAAAAATATTCTTTAATTCTGTATTTGCAAATAGAATCTAATCTTCTTTCGTAAAATTTATTGGCATAAAAAAAGCATTGGAATCCAATGCTTTTTAAATATTATTATTATGTTAGCTTAATATGACCCTGTTATTAATGAGTAAACTATTAGAACAACCATTAAAATACCTAATGATAAGAATATATATCCCATAGTTTTTACAAACTTAATCCATGATGTAGATATTTCCTTTGTAACAACTACAGTTTCAAGCTTACCAGCTTGCTCTAATTCAGCATATTCTCTAGGTCTATCAGCTTTGTACTCTTCTTCTGGAACATGACCTGTAAATATTACTGTATCCATTGGGAAAGCTTCGGGACGAAGGTGAGTGTTGAAAAAGTGGATTGTAAATATAAATCCAACAGCTAATAATGCCTCATCACTATGAATAATCTGTGCAACATTTATAATCCATCCTGGGAAGAATCTTGTAAATAATTCAGGAAACCATAAAATCAAACCGGATAATCCAATAACTGCAACTCCCCAGAATACAGCCATGTAGTCAAATTTTTCCCAATAAGTCCATCTTCCATAATTTGGTCTTGGGCCTTTTCCTAAAAACCACTTAACTGTTCCGATAAAGTCTGTAATATCTTGTTTATTAAACATTAACGAATTTTTACCAAAAATGAATTTAATTGGGCTTACTCGTTGTTTAAGCATTTGTTTAATTAAAGAAAATACATGAAACCCGAAATATCCAAAAGTAATAACTGCTCCAATTCTGTGAACTATTCCAGCACCATGAACTCCACCAAATATTTTAGCGATTACTCTTGCCCACTCCATGTGTGCAAATTTGAGAGTCATACCTGTCAAAGCAAGTAATATAAAACTTAAAATAACGAAAATATGAGTAGCACGCTGACTACTTGTAAACCTTCTGAAATATTTAGCATTTCCAGTAGTCTTTATATGATGCTTTTTCTTTTTGCTAGCCTCTTTTAACGAACGTGGAATCCATAATAATGTATGTAGTCCAAAGAATCCAAATACTCCTAAAAGAAGAGAAGTCATCCCCCAGAAAGTCCAGTACATTGCTGGGTTATCATTATGTGTAGCGTGTGTAAGATAATTTGTAAATTCTACATCAATTCCTGAGTGACATTTTGCACAAGTATTTTTTATATTATTTATACCAACCATTGATTCAGGATTGCTAACTTTTAAGATATTATGTGCTCCATGACAATCTGAACAACGAGCAGCTTTCAAATAGCCTAATACATAAGCTTTACCATGATATGTTTCCTTATAAGTCTCGGCTAGTTTTTTATGGCAAGAACCACACTGAGTAGTTACCTCAGACATAAACTTATCTTTATCAATTTCAGAAATTGTATGTGCAGTGTGACAACTAGCACAAGTTGGATATTTTAAATTTGTACTATCTCCTTGAGTAATTGAATGATCACTTTTTGAATAATCTTCATAAATGCTTTTATGACACTTTGAGCAAGTTTTTGGAATATTTTCTGGATGAACAGATGAAGTCGAATTTGATTCTTTTAGAATATTGTGAGTGGTATGACAATCAGTACAAACAGCACTTGCAAGAAGTCCTTTTTCGTTCAACCCTTTTCCATGTACACTTGCAGAATAATCTTTTAATGCATCAACTTCCATCAATGTTGCATGTTGAGAAGCTCTTCCATCTTTCTGGTGGCATTTTCCACAGTTTTCAGGAATATTTGCTCTATATGTAGGAGCAGTATCATCATATCTTGACTTAATAACATGCTTACCATGACAGTCTGTACAAAATGGAGCATCAGTTTTTTTCGCTAAAAAAGCTTTACCATGGTCGCTATTAAAATAAATATTTGCAACTTCAACATGGCAATTTGAGCAATCAACTTGTTTTGCTGTTTCACATGGTCTTTCTAATTTATGAGAAACATCAGTATGGCACTTTGTACATGAAATATTTCTATGAACTGATTGTGAAAATTCTTTGACATCAACATGTAACGAAACTTTCTCATTATTTTCCATTTTAGAAATATCAGCAGTAGCATGACATTTCAAACAAACTTTATCTGAAACATTTTCAGCAACATCTGCAACTGTTACTTTATGAGGTGGATGGCACTTTGAACAAGACGGAACATCGCCAGGACTACTCTCCCATAGTTCTTGTTTGATTACTTTTTTATGTACTTCTTCAATTTTCACATGGCATTTCATACATGTGCGTGCAATTTTATTTGTATTAATCGAAGAATTAGGGCTTGTATGAGGTAGTACTAAATGGTTTTCGTGACAATCGTTACAAGTTGCAGTAACAATTAATCCTTGTTTAAAAAGACCAATCCCATGAATGCCTTCGCTATAATTTTCTATAATGTTATGTTCGGTAATATTATACATTCTGGCTACTGGGGCTCCTTCTTTATGGCAATTTCCACAAAGAACAGGGATATTCATTTTGTATGTTTTAGATTTAGAATTTGAACTTGGCAATACATCATGCATTCCGTGACATTCCTTACAATCTGGAGCATAAGGTGCACCCAACTTTTTTGCTTGACCATGAATTCCTCCAAAATATTTATACTGAGCATCTTTATGACAATCGCCACAATTAACTTCTCGTAATTGTTCAGCATGAGGAAAATCGGCAACTGCGGCATCTTTGTGGCATGATGCACAAGTTACATTCTTATGAACAGATTTGCCAATTATAGACTTTTCAACAAATAATGAAATAGTTTTCCCTCCTCTAACAGTAGTTAAACTGTTATCCTCATGACACATCAAACAATCATCATTAGATTGTGAATAAATAAAACTATTGCTAAACGCTAACAGTAATATAAAAAATAGTGTGAGTTTTAATTTTGAATATTTAATCATATACCAAAGTTTAATATTTTGTTGTAAAATTAAATAATTAAGAACGCTTATACATTCACCATAACATGTTTATTAACAGAGTCGTAATTTTCAAAAATAATATTCTAATAATTTTGTATAAATAAATAAAAAGATAATAAGGTATATTTAAGTATAAATATATAAATATCAATTTGTTTTGATTTACTAATCGGAATAATGCAATACAGTATTTAATAACTAAAAATTATAATTTCCTAATAATTAATACATTTTATATATTGTAAAACATTTTTTTTAAAATTTCCACAACTCCATTTAGCTTGATTAATTCAAACAATAGAACACTTCTAAAGGCTCTGTGCATCGCATTAGAATAAGGAATATTGAATAGCAAAATAACATTTATTAATTCAGAACACTTGACCAGATTATTGAATTATAGCAAATTAGCTTAATTGTATCGTAAAGAATTTTGTAGCATTGTTAGCAATTTTGTACTAAATAAGTTTGAGTTTGCTCATAGAGCAATAATGGCAATAAAAAAACACATGCGACTATTCAGTATTTCCTATTGGGAATATACATGATTCAATTTGTTGCTGTATATGTCCTACGGACAAACAGTAATATCGTTTTAGTATTTTATTGACATATAAGCCCTATGGGCTATTTTATGAAATCAAATTATATTGCTTACTAAAAATAGGATAGCTTCGTTTGTGGGCGATTCAAGAGGTCTTAAATAATAATTTTTAAAATAAAAATGCACCAAACAAATAATTGAAAAAATGCTGTAAAAATTACAGCAAATTCAATTTTTTAAGCTCATTCTTAAATGTTTCATCTTTACTTATCTCATTCATAAAGAAACTTTCAATATCAACATTTGATTTTTCTACAGAAGATATAAATAAGTTTGCAAAATTGCTTAATTTTTTACGTTTGCCCGATTTCATTTCTAGCCATTCAATTACAATTTTTTTGAATTTTAGTTTATGCTCATCTTTATAATGATGGAATGTGATTTTGCCATCTACAACTGCAAAACTAACTGGATATTCTGACGGTCGAAACATTACAAAAAACCAATGCCAAACAACAATAGCAAGTGTTGCTAAAATTGCTTCATAAAAGTGAACTATCTCACTAACTTTTATTACCCAAAGAGGAGCCCAACTTCCAACAATGGTCGGAAACCAAAGAATAAATCCAGTTAATCCCATAACTAAAGTTCCCCAAATTAATGCCCAATATTCCATTTTTTCTACATAATTATAATTGTCAAATTCGGGATGCTTTTTCGACATTCCTAAATGATAAAACATATTTTGAAATATCTGTTTTAAATCTAAAAAGTTAGGGAATAAACCTTTAAGAACATCTCTACCTCTTGCTGTAAACACCAAATATACAACATGATAAACCGACAAAACCATCATAACTACAGCCGAAATTCGATGTACAAGCTGACGTGCAGTTTCGTCTAAGCCAATATAAAGCAATCCATCGCTCCACCAGCTATCTGGAAACTTTAACTGAAATCCGGTAATCGCAAGTATTAAAAACGAACTTAATAACATTAAATGTTGGATTAATTCATTTTTAGTAAATCGAGGAATTTTTATTTCGTTGATTGTTGATTTTCTGCGTTCTCTTAATTCGTGTATAAATATAATTAGGTTGTGAACTATCATGCCTCCAATTACAATTATAATTAGCCAGAAATAAACAAATTCGACAATATCTTCTATAAATTTTGCCGATGTATTTGAATCAGAAGTATGTGAGTAACTTTTTGAAAAAACATCATTTGCTTTTTTATGACAAGATTTACATGTTGCAACAATATTGTTTTTATTAATTGACGATTCTATATGACTTTTTGGTAAAATTTTATGAACTCCATGGCAATCGACACACATTGCAGCAGTAGTATCTCCTCTTGAAACTGCCAATCCATGATAACTGTCCTGATAATTTAAAGCACTTGCTCCTTCTAGCCCATATCTTTCTGATAATAATAAATTTTGATGACATTGTAAACAGGTATTATCCTGTATTTTTTTCATTTCAATTCGCTTTTCATCAGTATTTACTGCATGAATGCTATGCTCGCTATGACAATCATTACATGATGGAGATTCTCTTACGCCTTTTTTAACACCCATCCAGTGAATTGATTGTAAATATTCATCAGTAATTTGTTTATGACATTCGGAGCAAACGGCAGGTATATTAATACTCGCAATTTTTGAAAATGGCTGAATTCTGTTTTTAATATCGTGTATTCCATGACATTTTGTGCAAGTAGCCGCATTTTCACTACCAGCTTCAACTAACTGTCCATGAACAGACTTAGAATACATTTTCCCAGGTGCTTTTACTGTAGATAAATGCTTTTTGGAAAACTCTGGATTATCATGACATTCACCACAAGTTTTAACTAAATTAGTAAAATGAGCTTTGCTACTATTATCTGATACAGGAAGTATGTTGTGTGAACCATGGCAGCTCCAACACTGAGCAGCCTCATCAATTCCTTCAGCTAATGAAATACCATGAATACTCTCACGATGTTGTTCTGCTATAGAACTATGACATAGGTAACAATCGGCAAGCTTTCCCTCTTTTGGATTTTCTTGATGATTATCTAAATTATTAACAACATAACTATGGCAATTTGAGCATGATAAATTTTTATGGATTGAACCCTCTATCTCTGTTTTATAATTACTCTTATCGTGACATTCTTCGCAATTTGCATTAACAGAAGCTATATTATGAAACTGAACTTTAAAAACATTTTCCTTATGACATTGTTTGCAATAATCAGCAAATTTATCATTTACATTTTTAGTCGATTTTATATTATGAGAGCCATGACAAGTTTTGCATGATGGTGCTTTATCATCAGCGATATTCATTATATTATGATGAACATCGTTTTGCTCCTGAGATGCTATCAAATCATGACAAACGCCACAATTAACTAGCTTTGCGTCACCTTTTTCATGTTCATCTGTTTTTATATCTCTATGACAATCATCACATTTTACAACTTTGTTATGAGCAGATTTTTCGATTAAATTATCATGACAGTCTAAACAATTAATTTTTTGACTGTATAAATTATTGAATGATAATAAGATTATTATTACTGATTGAAGAATTTGATTGTAGAATTTCATAATCATTTAACTTTTTTTAAAGATACAAAATTAATGTATTTTAAACTATTTTAATCTTTTAAAATTCTGTTTTATAACGATGTTGAATAACTCTGCTTTTTAACAGAATTGTGTAAATAGAGGATATTTTTATGCGTTTATCTTTCGTATGCTTTTTCTGTATGACAAGCATTTTTACATGAGCCACCAGTTTCGGTGCTTCTAAATGCTTGAGTCATTTCGTAATTTCCGAATAAAACTTTTGATTTGATTAGATGTTCATTTTCTGAACCGTGAATATCATGGCATAAAGTACAACTGCGACCCTTATTACCATTTATATGAACAAAATGAAGGTTTTTATTTGCACTTCTAAAACTTGTAGCACTTGTTGTTGTTGCACTCTCAATCATTGCTGCATCATGGCAATTAAAGCATAAAGCAAAACTATCAGGGTTTACAACAGTATATTCACTTGAAGGGAATTTATCTGCTAATAAGTTTTTACGGTCTGATGAATGAGGTTTATGGCATGTAATACATCCATCCTCAACAGCTGCATGAATTACTTTTGCTGTTGTTACTTTTTGCTTAATATTTGGTATTTTGTGTCCATTTGCATCTATTACTTTATTATGACAACTTAAACATAATTCTTTTGATTCTTTCTTCAAAAGCTTACCAACCTCTGTTGAATGAGGAGAATGGCAATTAATACATGATTTTTTATCAGTTATAGCACCATGAATTACTTTTGATTTATCAATAGAACTTTGAACTGCATCATGGCAAGTATAACATAATTGTGGTAACTTTTCTGTAAAGTTAAACGCTTTTGTAATTATTGAATGATCTGCTCCATTAGATTGATGGCATGTTTCGCAATCTTGTGCAACCGGATGAACATTCGTTTTTGAAATTAATTCGCTATGACATTCTTTGCAATTTGACTCATTATTAAGTATATTTTCAATTTTTGGAGCTAAAACAATTTCATTTTTAGAATCATCTACTAATAAATTGTTAAACAACAATATAGATATAATAATATAAAAAAAACTGTTCATTTACTAATTGTTAAAATTTTCGAACTATTCTAACATAAGCTCCTTTAAAATCAATGCTTTCAGTTAAATATTTTTTATTATAGTAATCAACCCCAAAAGTAAAATATAATTGTCTTAAAGAGGTTGTAAACTCTGCTTTTACAGTAAATAAATCTAAATCAATTTGCTTTCCTGTTTGATTTCTATATCCACAGTTAACCATAAATTTTGTTCGTGTATTTAACATGTATCCTAACGAACCTGCAATATCTGTATATCTTTGATTTACTTCATTATTAATCATTTTATAATCACGTAAAGAACCATTCAATGAATACATGAACTTTTGCTTAATTGTTCCATTTAGAGAAATATAATATCTCATTAACTTATATGGAATTACTGTGCTTCTATAATCGTCGTACTCAGCACCTCCATTTATAAAGCTAAAGTCGAACCTTGCACCATAAACATATTGATTAAAATAATTAAGTATTAAAAATTCTGTTTGTTTCTGATTTACAAAATTTTGTGTTGAATATCTTCCATAAATCTCAAACCATTTCAAAAACTGTACACTTAAAAATAGTAAATGATTATTAGAATCATATTGATATGTAGCTGATTGTGTGGCAGTATAATCAACATAAACTGATGCATTATTTGCTATTTGTCCACCAGGCATTCGCTGAATTTCAAGAAAATTATCACGCTCAATTAAAATATAATCAAAATTTTCCTGATAAATTATTGTTCCTGTTTCATCGGTAACTAACACTGAAGACCTATTTATATAAGGTTTTGCAAGCAAAATAATCTGACCATCTGTCAATTTATATTCCTCATTTATAACATCAACTGGCGAACCAGATTTTATTTGACGTAATCTTTCATACCTATATGATATTGTCAAAAGACCTGTTGGAATTTTCTTCTTATATAATAAATCAATTCCTTCAGAATAATTTGTCTCATCAAAAAGAGTGTGGTCTGCTTTCGAATAATCAAAGAAAATATTTGAAAATAAACTCTCATATAATTTATGACTAAGTTTTGAATTAACTCTATGTTGATTTAACTTATATACAAAACGATCTAAACTATAAAAATTATAGCTTCCATTAAAGTTTAAATTTTCGGGCAATTTCAGAAAAATTCTTTGATATGAATTTAGTCTTTTAAACTCATCATAACCCGTTTGATTTATTCCGGTAAGTATTGAATTAAACACATAATTTCTTTTTCTATCGAAAGCAACTTCGTTGGTTAGTTTTATCTGGTTACTAATATTTTTCACTTCAAATAATTTAGCATCTCTTCTGAAAAATTCGTTATAATTATATGAAAATTCATCTTTATAATAACGCTTAAATACTAAAAGGTTATATTTCGCTTCCAAATTACGTTGTTCACCCTCAAATTTTCTTTTTGTATCAAGTTCTAATTGATTCCATTTTCGGTCATTATAGCTAATTGTTGCTGGCAAGATACTATTTCTTATAGCAAACAAACCTCCATAATTAAGGTTTTTTCCTTTAATGTTTGTAATATTCTCTCTATTGCTATAAGCCTCACTATAACCACCTAATGCAGTAAATGATACATGTTTTTCTTTAAAGAAAGTTGCTCGTCCATCAAACTTTTTAATATTATTTGCCTCTGCTCTATCAGGTACAATAAGATAAGTATCCTTAAGTTTTTCAGGATTATATTCTGCATCTAAATCAAGAGTTAAAAAATTGGGATGCAACACATAACTATTTGTTCGTAAAATAATTCCTCCCGAATACAATGAATATTTTTCATTCTCATGAAAATCTTTAAAGTACTTATTTTGTTCTCTGTAAAGACCTTTAAAGTTTATTTCACCCCAAATTCTTGTCAATTGAAAAGCTTTTAAATCGCTATATTTTTTAACAGCATAACCTCCATATTCTCCACCAGATTCTTTATTTTTTTTGGGTTTATAATTTTGTGAATAGCCAAGAGTACTCAAAAGTATTAAGGAAATTAGAATTGATATTTTAAAATTGATTATTTTCATGCATAATTAATTTAAAATATATCTATCTGAGCCACCATGCGGATTATGGCAATCTGTACAATTTGTATCACCTATATCCGAATGATTTTCATTTTTCAAAACCATTTCAAGACTATGACATTTTGTACATAAATCCTGACCTTTTCTCAAAAGCAATTTTTCAAATTTCGAAACATGAGGGCTATGGCAAGCAGTACATACGCCTCCAGAAACAGGACCATGCAAGTATGCAAACTTAGTACTAAAATCTTCATGACATTGATAACAAAGAGTAGGTTGCTCTTCGACATATTTCCCCATTGATGATTTTATATGGCAATTCTCACAATCTTTTGCTTTATAAGGAGAATGAGTAAATACTTGTTCCTTCGTACTAGCTATTAAATTGTTTTTCAAATCATTGCTATCAGCATTATTTACTAATAAATTAGATTGATTTTCAACTTTTGAACTATCAGGAACTCCATCAAAGAAAAAAGTTAATATCTTCTTATTTGGCGAACAAGCAATCATAAATAATAAAATGAAAATGAATAAAAAATTATTTTTATGTCTATTGATTAAATTCATTTAGAATGCTAATTCATTTTATTTTTAAAAATACTATAAAGAGACCTTCTTCCCTTTTGGTTTTCTTTTATTTTTACTATTCTGTTTTTCTTCAATTTGTTCTGGTGTAGCATTTTCTACAAATCCATAAACACTAAGTTTATCAGGGCCATACTGGTTAGTAATAAAAATCAAATATTTCAAATTATAGCTAATATCCACAAATTTCTGAAAGTAGTCTAAGTTATCGTATTGAATGCAAATTCCAAATGGCAAATACATATCGCCATGTCCTTTATATGAACCACCAAAATGCATTAATAAATTACCTTCTTTATTAAAAATCTGTGCATTTTCAAAACCGGCATCAACTACATAAAGATTTTCATTTTTATCAACTGCAATTCCTTTTGGTCTAACAAATTGTCCCTGAACCTTTCCATAGCTACCAACAGTAGAAATAAATTTACCTTCTTTATCAAAAATTTTAATTTTAAAATCTCCGAAATCAGTTACATAAACTTTATCGTTATTAAATACAACACTTATTGGAGTATATAAATGTTCATCAGTTCCAGCTTCTGCCTCAGGAAAATCAAAAAGTAAATCGTAAGAACCACCTTTTTTATAAACACTGATTTTATTATTTTTTGAATTAGTTACCCAAATTTTGTCATCAGAAACAAAAACATCTGTTGGTACAAAATTCTCTTGTTCTCCAAAAGCATTTACATATAAACCCTTTTCGTCAAATACAACAACTTGCTGACGTTCTCTATCTGCAACATACAGATATCCATTATTGTCAGTAGTACAGCCAATTGGCATTTTTAATTCGCCTTTTCCTTGAGGAATAAATGTAATAAAACTGCTTTTTTCAAAATCAATAATTACCAATCCTTTTATCCCTGTATCACAAATAAATACTTTCGATTTATAAGTTGATAATCCATGAGGTTTTGTAATTTGTAATTTTTCTTTAGACCCGACAATAAATTTAAAAAAATTAGCCTTATTTCCGGTAATAAAATCAGAAGTTGTAATACTTGTAAGGTATTGAATTCTTGTAGTGTCAGGTGGAGATGGGTAAATTACTAAATCTTGAATAGCTAGATTTTTTACATTCTTATTACAAGAAATAATTGTTAAGAAGCCTATTAAAATTACAAAAAAGAATAGTACTATATTTTTGACCATCACAAATATTTGAAATACATGAAAAAAAAGGGCAAAATTGCCCTTTTGAATTATTAATCAATCAATTTAAAAAAGTATTATTATTTATTATGACAAGTAATACATAAAGCACTAGCTACATTGCTAACTCTTAAAAATGAACCATGAGTATTATCATGAACATCATGACAAGAAGCACATTGCATTTTACCACTAAATAACATATCCGCAGAAATTGTACCTCCTAAACCTGAGTTAGTAGTAGTAGGATTATGAAGACCAGCATCAGTTCCTGATAATGCTGCATCATAAGTAAAAGAAATTGGATGATCATTTGTTAAATCAGTTCCTACATATGTAGGATTTCCTGATGCAATTAAGTTAGTTCCTGTAGTAACTCCACCAAAATTTTCTAAAGCTACAGTACCATCATGACAACTTAAACATAATTTAGATTCATCACCTGGTTGACCAACTGTTGCATCTAAAGTTGAAGATGAATATACTGTATAAGCAGCAACTGCTGTTACTTTATGATTCCACAATGGTGCAGTAGCAACAGTCATATCTCCATTATGTGGTGTAT
>Ga0154347_1070_pt5 | contig 12117 bp, 13 predicted proteins | sample RifGroA2_FD_115875 | JGI IMG/M metagenome (GOLD analysis project Ga0154347, IMG submission 115875) | Bacteroidetes bacterium GWA2_31_9
GTTTGGAACAACACAGAGGCTAACAAGTTGGGTTACAATATTTATACTTATTAAATGGTTTAGATATTCAATAAAGCTCTGATTATTATATGTGCTTAAATAAAAAATTAATAAAGCAATGACAGGAATTAATAAACCTGATATTAGACCAAGATATAAATTATTTAACGAGTATTTCATTTTCTAAATTTTTTAATGATTTAACAGCAACATAATCAGTAAAGTCAATAATTGTTGGAACAATAGAAACATATTTATTAGCTAAAGCCCATTCGTCAGTATCATCGTTTTCAGGTTCAAGATTTTCAAAATATCCAGTAAGCCAGAAATAATCACACTTATGCGGGTCGGTTCGTTTATCAAATTCTTCTTTCCACATTCCTTTAGTTTGTCGGCAAACTTTAATTCCTTTAAGTTCATGAGGCAAACCTTTTGGAATATTCACATTCAAACAAGTTCCTTTATTTATACCATTTTTTAACACATTACGAATTATATGTCGTGCATAGATTTTGGAAGCTGTAAAGTCGGCATTTTTGCTATAATCTAAAATCGAAAAACCAATTGATGGAATTCCATAAATACATCCTTCCATTACAGCACCCATTGTTCCTGAATATATTACACTAATTGATGCATTTGAGCCATGATTAATTCCTGATAGAATTAAATCGGGCAATTTTGGTAAAATCTGATTTATTGCAAGCTTAACACAGTCAACAGGAGTCCCGTTTGTTGAATAAATTGTCAGATTATCGTTCTCTGAGATATTTGTAATTCGTAAAGGTTCTTTAATAGTTATTGCATGCGACATACCTGAGCGACTGACATCTGGAGCAATTACTACTATTTCGCCAAATTCGCGACTAACTTCAATTAACGATTCAATTCCTTTTGCATCAAAACCGTCATCGTTTGTAACAAGTATAAGGGGTTTATTGTTTGTTTTCAACTTTTTTTAGGCAAATATACCCGAAAATAAGAGATTAAGCAAAATTTTGTAGTTCTCATTATTTCTATTAAAAGTTGAAATGAAGTACTCAAATAAAATAAACTCAATAATTCTTTTAATAATAAATATATATCACTATCTTTGCAGACTTTTTTACAAAAAAAGATAGAAAGGTCTGGAGATTTAAATATTAGATTGACTAGTTTCCCAACCACATTTTAAAAAATTAAATAAATTAAGACAGTATTGTTATGCCTTTAAGTAAGTTAAGAAACATTGGTATTGCAGCTCACATTGATGCTGGAAAAACAACTTTAACCGAGAGAATTTTATTCTACACCGGAGTCACACGTAAACCAGGCGAAGTTCATGATGGACAAGCTACAATGGACTTCATGAAACAAGAACAAGAAAGAGGAATTACAATTGCATCGGCAGCAATTTCTTGTACATGGAAAAATTCTCAAATTAATATTATTGACACTCCAGGTCACGTTGATTTTACAGTAGAGGTAGAACGTTCACTTAGAGTTATTGACGGAATGATTGCTGTTTTTTGTGCAGTTGGTGGAGTTGAACCTCAAACAGAAACTGTATGGAATCAGGCAGATAGATATAAAGTTCCGAGAATTGCATTTGTAAACAAAATGGATAGAGCAGGTGCTGATTTTGGTGAAGTTGTATCAATGATGAATCAATATTTAGATGCAAAAGCAGTTCCTTTTCAATTACCAATTGGTCATGAAGAAGGTTTTGAAGGAATTATTGACTTAATTGAGTTTAAAGCCTACAAATTTGTTGATTCTGGTCGTGAAGAAATGGCAATTCCTGCCGACTATTTGCAACAAGCTAAAGATGGCAGAGCTTTTATTATTGAAAAAATTGCAGATTTCAATGAAGAAATCATGGAAATGTTTTTCGAAGAAAAAGAAATTTCTTATGAAACACTTAAAGTAGCAGCCAGAGATGCTTCATTAAAACTTTTATTAACTCCAGTTTTTTGTGGAGCAGCATATAAAAATAAAGGTGTTCAACTTTTGTTAGATGCAGTTATTGATTATTTACCATCTCCAATTGATGCTGGAGCAGTAGTTGGACTTGATGTTGATGATCCTGAAAAATCACATAAAAGAAATCCTATTCCAAAAGATCCTTTTTCTGCTTTAGCTTTTAAAATTATAAACGATCCATTTGTTGGACAACAAACTTTTGTTAGAATTTATTCAGGTGTTTTAAAAAGTGGAATGCCAATGTTAAATTCAACAAAAAATAAAACCGAAAGAGTCGGTCGTATTTTCAGAATTCATGCAAAAGACAGAATTGAGCTAACAGAAGCAGGTCCTGGTGAGATTGTTGCATTAGTTGGAATGAAAGTTACAAAAACCGGAGATACATTATGTGATCCTGATCATCCATTATTTTTAGAAACAATTCACGTTGCACCTCCTGTAATTGAATTAAAGGTTTCTCCTCCAAAACAAAAAGATCAAACAAAATTGGGAGAAGCACTTCATAAACTTCAAAACGAAGATCCTTCATTTATTGTTCGTTATAACGATGAAACTAATGAAACAATAATTGCAGGAATGGGCGAATTGCATCTTGAAATCATAATTGACAGATTAAAGCACGAGTTTGGTGTTGAAGTAATTGTGGGCGAACCATCTGTTTCGTACAGAGAAACTATAACAGTTGAAACTGAAAGCGAATTTAAATACGTTAAACAATCGGGTGGTAAAGGTCAATATGCTCATACAATTATCCGTCTTGAACCAAACAGCGGAAATGGATATGAATTCCAAGACAAAATCAAAGGAGGCAGAATTCCGGGTGAATATATTCCATCAGTTGACAAAGGAATTCAAAAAACACTTGGTGATGGTATCTTAGCTGGCTTCCCAGTTGTTGATGTTAAGGTTGTTCTTTTAGATGGAAGTTTCCATGCTGTTGACTCTTCAGATATGGCATTCCAAATTTGTGCTTCTAAATGCTTCAAACAAGGATTTAATAAAGCAACTCCAATTTTACTAGAACCAATGATGAAAATAGAAGTTAATACTCCTGATGAGTATATTGGTGATATAGTTGGAAACTTAAATCGTCGTAGAGGAAAAATTGACTCTATGCGTCGTCACAGAAAAGGTTCTCAAAAACTTAACGGATTTGTTCCGCTTATGGAAATGTTTGGTTATGCAACTAATTTGAGAAATATTTCGAGTGGTAGAGCAAATTATTCAATGGAATTTTATAAATATACTCCTGTTAGTGCAGCTATTCAGGAAGAGGTAATAAAGAAAGTTGAAGAAAAGAAAAGACAACTAACATAATCATAAAAAAAGCACTTAATTTTAAGTGCTTTTTTTATGACTTATTACATTCAAAAAATCTTATTCTAAAGTATTTACCAAATTAAATTTTTGAACTAGAATCCTGACATCTTCAAGAATTTTTGGATGTACATCTATTCCTTGTTCCGAAATTCGTTTTTCGTTTTCACGTTCAGGATCGCCAGGAATAATTACATTTGGTTTATCTTCTGCATGTTCAGCATTACGAAACGACTCAATCCATTTATCCATTCTTGCTTTAAACTCAGATGCTTCCTGAAAAGAATCAATTCTCATAGCTCCAAAAAAGTGCCCTGTGCCCATACCTGTTTTTTCAGTTGATTCTGGAATATATGGAACAGAAGGAGGTACAAAAGGTCCGAAATTAGCCCCAGAAAAAACTCCTGAAAAAATATCAACTATTGAACTCATACAAAATCCTTTATGACTTCCATGCTCGTAATCGCTTCCCAGTGTGAGCAATGCACCATCTTTTTTCAAAATATCTGGATCAGTTGAAGTTTTTCCATCTTTATCTTGAACCCAACCTTGTGGACATTCAAGTCCTTTTTTCGACATGATATTTAGTTTGCCTACAGCAATCGGAGTTGTAGCAAAATCAGCAACAAATGGAGGTTGCTTTCCAGCAGGGATTGCAAAAGCTAAAGGATTTGAGCCAAGCATTTTACTAATAGAAAAAGTAGGAGCAACCAATGGGCTTGCATTTGTCATAGTAATTCCAATCATATCGTGTTCGAGTGCCATCATGGCATAGTATCCAGCAATTCCAAAATGATTTGAATTAGAGCAAGCTACCCAACCAGTTCCGCATGTTTTTGCTTTTTCAATTGCAAGATTCATCGCAAAAGTTCCGGCAATCATTCCTAATGCTTTATCGCCATTAACAACAGCTGTAGATAATGTTTCTCTTTCAATTTTAATATTTGGAGTAACATTTATTCTTCCTTTTTCTAAAAGACTAACATAATCAATGATTCGAAGTAATCCATGAGATGGTATTCCTCTTAATTCAGCTTTTAACAGCACTTTAGAAACTGTTTTTGCATCTGATTCAGAACATCCAATTTTTTGAAATAATTCTAATATAAATTTTTCAATTTTTTCAGCTTTTATCATAATTTTATTTTTTTTGCCACAAAAACACAAAGGCACAAAATAAACCATTTAACCATTTAACCATCTAGCTCCAAACTCTAAACTTCCTTATTAATTACCGTTGCACTTGCTTGTGCTGTGGGCATAATTAGCATATCATTGATATTTACATGTGCTGGGCGTGTAATTGCAAATATTATTGAATCAGCTATGTCTTCTGCCATTAATGGGTCAAAACCTTTATAAACATCTTTAGCCGTTTTTTCGTTTCCTTTAAATCTTACCAAAGAAAATTCAGTTTCAACCATTCCAGGATGAATTGCAGTAACTTTAATGCCATGACCCACAAGGTCAATTCTCATTGCTTGCGAAAGTGCATCAACTGCATGTTTGGTTGCATTATAAACATTGCCATTAGGATATACTTCTTTACCTGCAATTGATCCAATATTAATTATGTGACCAGATTTATTTTGAATCATCAAAGGAGCGACTTTTCGAGTAATATAAAGCAATCCCTTAAGGTTAGTATCAATCATTCTTTCCCAATCGTCAATTTTTCCAGTTTGAATTGGCTCAAGTCCGACTGCAAGCCCTGCATTATTAACCAAAATATCAATTTTTTGCCAGTTTTGGGGTAATTTTTCGAAAATTTTTACAATTTCGTCATTATTTCTGATGTCAAAACTTAACGAAAGCACATTTACTTTATAATTTTTTTTGATTCGTTTTTCAAGTTCAGATAATAAATTTAATCTTCTGCCTGTAATTATCGTATCGTAACCATTTTCAGCAAGTTTTAATGCGGTTGCATAACCAATTCCTGATGTTGCTCCAGTAATTAAAGCTATTTTTGTCATTGAAATATAAATTAATGTCCAAAAGTAGAAAAATTAATTGTTTATATTTATTTAAATTTATTGATTTGTATCAGATATAAATCATGACAAAATCAAAAAAACGATTCAACTTAAAAAGGCAAATTTTCTATATTTTTTTGAGCCTTTCAGTTTCTATTTTAATTCTTTCATTTAAAGGGCAATTACTTGAAGATTCTTTAAGAAATTTTTACAGAAAAGATATTTGCTATTGTGATACTCTTAGACCACACGAATTTGTTGATTCTTTAGGTATTCCGATTGTTGATTTTTATTCGATTGCAGGATTTCATATTGGCAAACAACGAAATCCGGTTTCGGTTTGTTTTCAGGCTGATGAATATTTTCAAAACAACGAATCTGAGAAATTTAATAATTGTGTGAATTGGATAATTGATAATTCAACATTAGCAGATTCTGCACGATTTGTAAATTATAATTACGACTGGTTATATGGAATGAAAAAACCATGGAAATCTGCTATGGCTCAAGGATTGGCAATTAAAATCTTAACTCAGGCTTATGAGCATACAAAAGACACAACTTATTTATCAATTATAAATGAATTTATTAATTCATTTTATTTACCAGTAGATAGTGGCGGAATTACTTATTTAATAAATGATTCTACATTTTGGTACGAAGAATACTCACATATAAATGGTGAAAATCCAATGATATTGAATGGAATGATGTTTTGCCTCGATGGATTATATTATAATTATGAAAAAACCAAAAATCTTCGATCTTTAGAATTGTTTAATAGTGGAATAAATGCTTTAGAGTTGAATCTAAGAAAATATGATAATGGAAATTTATCTTTTTACGATATTCAGAAGAATATTTCCACTGAATACTACCATAAAATTCATGTTAGGTTTTTAAAGAAATTTTATGAAATTACTGAAAATAATGCCTTAAAAGAATATTACGAAAAGTGGAAGCTTTATGAGCCAGAAAATTATTTAATAGATAAAATTAAAAATATAAATAAGACCTTTGTTTTTTTATTAATAGGTTTTAGCCTTCTAATTTATTTTGTAATTTGGCTAATATTCAGAATGTTTCTGAAAAAGAAAATTACTTACTAAGGTTTCGCTTTCTCCAATAAAAAGGTAAAATTTTAGTTGTTTCCTGATTCCAATAAGCAGGAGTTACAACTCTACCATCTTTGAGCTTTAATGAGCTATCATAAACTGCAATAACAGGATTGAAAATTATATCAGTAACTCCAACATTAAAAGTATCTGGAGAATCGTCTTTTTTTTCGACACCAACTTTTACCTCTAATTTATTCAATTCTAATAAGTCTTTAAGAAATCGCATTCTTGGTTCTAAAATGCTTTTTTCAATAATAGTACAACGTACTCCTTCAATTTCTTCGACTATATGTTTTCCTTTATTTAGTGCCATAATTAAATATTTCTATTCTTAAGTAATTCTAATAACTCGCTAGTATCTATAATATTACTAAAACTTTTCATACGTAAGCCTTTAATAAGCTTTTTATCGCCTGTCCAAAATTTTAAATTTGTTTGCAAAGAAAGAGCTATATAATAAGTGTCTTTTACATCAATATTGGTGGTTAGATTAAATGCAAGATTTAACATTTCATCAGAAATTAAAGACTCATCTATAAAATCAATTCTTTTGGTTATAATATGTAAAAGTTCTATAAATTGTTCATTTGTGTAGTTAGCTATTTCAATAATCTTTTCTTGTTTATCAAGTACCTCAAAAAATAAATAATTCGGACATATTAGTTCATGATTTCGCAAGTCTTTAAAAATAATATTTGCAATTATTCCATCGGGATTTAATATTGCAGATATAACAATATTAGAATCAATTATTAATTTCACTTAACAAATTTTCTTTTGTTCTTTGACCACCAAGATTCATCAATTTCATTTGCTATACTATCAATATCTTCAGAAGTTGCCTTACTTTTTGAAGTAATTGAACGAAACCTTAAATAATCAATAAATTCTTGTATTTCATTTAAACTTAATATATTATCAGGAATTGATATGATATATTCATTATTTTGTCGAGTAACATTCATCACAATAAATTTTATTAATTATTTATCTTTATGGTAAAGTTAAACAAATTTGATTAATATATTCATAAACAGGACTTGCAAAGCCAATTACAAAAATTCCAATTACACAAATTAACAATCCAAGTTTTGTTGAAAAGTCGCTTTTAAAATATGCAATTGGAGTCTCATTTTTATTAATAAACATTGCTTTAACAACAATTAGATAATAATAAAGAGAAATTGTTGCGTTTAAAACAGCAATCAATACAAGCATATAATAGCCTTGATGTGCTGCCGCCGTGAATAAAAAGAATTTACCAAAAAATCCAGCAACAGGTGGAATACCAGCAAGGGAGAAAAATGCAAGCATCATAGTTAAGCTTAATTTAGGATTTGTATGATACATTCCATTATAATCATTAATATTTTCTTTCCCAGACATTTGAGCAACAATAGTCACAACACCAAATGCTGCAAGGTTTGAGAAAATATAAATTAAAACAAAGTAAATAACAGATGTCATACCAAGAGAAGTTCCATCAAGAATACCTAACAATATAAAACCAGCTTGAGCAATTGATGAAAATGCAAGAAATCGTTTTAAGTTTTGTTGTCTGATTGCAAATAGGTTACCTATTGTCATTGTAAGAATCGAAATTACAACAACTAAATCTTGCCACATTGGCATTACAGCTTTAAAAACTGTAGTTAAAATAATAAATAGAACAAAAACAGCAGCTCCTTTTGAAATTACTGAAAGGAACATAGTAATACTAACTGGTGCCCCTTCGTAAACATCGGCTGTCCATAAATGGAAAGGAACTAAAGAAATTTTAAAAGCCATTCCCGCAAAAAAGAAAATCAGACCTAAAACATGAAGGCTTGAACTTGCTGTAAAGACTGCTCCAACTTCATCAAAATAGATAGAGCCAGTCATTCCATAAATCATTGAAATACCATATAGTAAAACTCCAGAAGATAATGCAGCAGATAAAATCAATTTAATACCAGCTTCAGCAGAACGGTTTTTATATCTTTCGTAAGCAGCCAATGCAGCAATTGGAATAGTTGCTAATTCAAGTCCAATATAAAACATTAAGAAATCGCCAGCCGAAATCATAAAGTTCATACCAATCACTGTGGAAATAATAAGAATGAAATATTCAGAAACCTTATCCATATTATCAGGTTCTTTTAACCATTTTACCGCCTGAATAAAAATTATTAAAACTCCAATATTAAGAACATTCTTCATTAATATCTGCAAGTCTCCGGTTTTATACATTCCACCAAATAATTGACCTGTGTGGGCTGGACAAAATCCAAATAATACATTTATAAAAAATAAGGTTATTGCAATAGGAATAATAGATTTTCTATTTTTCTCACTTACAAAAATTTCAGCAATTAACACAATCATTGCAATCGCAACAAGTACTATTTCATGCCTCATTATTAAAAAATCTTGAAATGTCATATATTAATTCTTTAATGTTCTGTTATTAATTTTCATTTAAATGTTATAAAATACCTGATATTTTTTCAACCAAAGGCTGTAAACTATCAGTAATCATATTAGATAGCCATAGTGGCGCAATACCTACGCCAGCAATAGCTAGTATTAATACTCCAGTACTTAATCTTTCAAACCATTTAGCATCTCCAAAACCATGATACTGATGTTCCTTAATTGGCCCAAGAAGTAAAATTCCAACAACTCTAAGTACATAAACTGCCGTAATTACAATTGAAGATACTGCTATGATTGTACAAACTGTTGTGAATGTTCCAGGATTTTGAAAAGCTCCAACAAAAATTGTCATCTCAGCAACAAAACCACTAAATCCTGGTAAGCCTAAAGAAGCAAGACCAGCAATAACATAACTTACCGAAAGAACAGGAATAATTTTCATTAAACCGCCCATTTCATATACATTACGAGTATGCGTTCTGCCGTAAATCATTCCGATTAGAGCAAAGAAAAGAGCAGTCATAATACCATGTGAAATCATTTGTAAAATTGCACCATTAAATGCAGTTTCATTCATCATTAATACAGCAAAAAGTACTAATCCACAGTGACTAACAGAAGAATATGCATTAATGTATTTAAGGTCTTTTTGAACAATTGCTCCAAATGCACCATAAACTACGCTAGCTGTAGTAAGAATTAAGAAAAACCAAGCTTGCTCATGTGCTGCTTCTGGCATAAGATAAACCGCTACTCTAAAAGCACCATAACCTCCAAGTTTCATAAGTACACCTGCGTGTAACATAGAAACCGCAGTTGGTGCAGAGGCGTGACCATCTGGTGACCAAGTGTGGAATGGAAATAATGCTCCTAAAACTCCAAATCCTACAAAAAGCATGGGGAAGAATATTCTTTGGACTTCAATTGGTATTTGAACTTTAGCAATTTCAATTATATTAAATGTATAGTTTGTTCCAATTGGGTCGGAGAAGAAATAAAGTACTAATAATCCAACTAAGATAAGCGCTGAACCACCCATTAACATAAGTGTTAATTTCATAGCAGAATATTCTTTTGGACCGCTTCCCCATATTCCTATAAGTAAGTACATCGGGATAACAGCAACTTCGTAGAAAAGAAACATTGTAAATAAGTCTAAGGAAATGAAAAATCCGAAAACTCCTGTGGCAAGAATAATCAAAGAAATGAAAAATTCGCGTGATAAAAATTCAACTTCCCATGAAGCAAAAATTCCAGTGAAAATAATAATACAAGTCAAGGCTATCATAGCAACGGCAATCCCATCTACACCAATTGCGTAATGTATATTTAGACTTTCAAACCAAGTATGTGATTCATATAAAAGGAAAGTATCAGTTACTCCAGCATTTCGTTGTCCTAAATACCAAAAAACCAAAACGGCTCCTAGAATTAGCTGAATTGACATTCCAATAGCAGAAACAACTCTTGCTCCTTTATTATCTTTTGTCATTAATATCCCGAGTACTGTCAGTGTTGGGATAATTACAAATAATGTTAGAATATTCATATCGTCGTAATGTTAATTTGTTTGTTGTTTATTGTTTGTTGTTTGTTGTTTGTTTGTGCTTGTTCTATTTTTGAACTTTTCGCCTTTATATTCAGAGTTATTTAAATAAGTAATTAATTTCCCAGTTTTAGAAACAATTTCTTCTGCAAGATTATAATTAATTGTAAATTCATCTTTCGAGATATATTTCCAATCTAATGACCTAAATAGTTGTGATTTAGTTTCGCAGCATGAACCAACAGCAATACTCAAGAAATTAATAAATTCTTTATTTCCTCCTCTTCCAAAACCTTCAGCAATATTATCCATAACAGAGCCTGATGATGCTTTAATTTGTGCTTTTAAGTTAAAATCTTTCACAAAAGGGTCTATTTCAGTTAACTTAAATATATTATTACTAAGCGTTCGTGCTAACTTCCATATTTCCAAATCTTCAAATTTTTTAATTGTCGCCATAACTTTCTTTAACTACAAACCACGAACTACAAACACTTTTAATGAATCCATAAATACATAAAAACTACAACAAGCAAAATGGCTCCTGAAATAAATACAAATCCATATTGTTGCATTTGACCACTTTGCATTCTTTTAATACTTCCAGCAGCATAATTTGTTACCCATGCTATACCATCCATACTACCTTCAATAACTTTTTTATCGAACCATGCTATTGGGCGAGATATAAGATTGAAAATTATTTTTTTGGTAATAAATAAATATATTTCATCAATATAGAATTTATTTAAAGCTCCTTTGTAGAAGAATCCAAGTGATTTAGCAATTTTATCTGATATTCCAGATTCTTTTTTATAAAAAATAAATGCTACAAAGATTCCAAGTAATCCAATTGCAATTGATGGTCCGGCAACCATCCAATCTAAATGTGCTTCAAATCCTTTTCCGTCGGTTGTAACAAGTTCATTGAAAGGAATAAATCCTGAAAATATTGAAGCAATTGCTAAAAACATCAATGGAAATGTCATTACAAAAGGCGATTCGTGAGGAGTGTGGTGATAATGAGTATGTTTTCCCCAGAAAATGTTAAAATATAAACGGAACATATAGAATGCTGTTAATCCAGCAACTAAAAATTCAATTGCAAATAAAAATTTATCATGATGTAATGCAGCAACTAAAATTTCGTCTTTACTCCAGAATCCAGATAGAGGAGGAACTCCAGCAATTGTTAAGCAAGCAATTAAAAATGTGATGTGAGTAATAGGTAAATATTTTCTTAAATCGCCCATGTTTCTCATATCATTGTTGTGAACAGCATGAATAATAGCTCCAGCACCAAGAAATAATAATGATTTAAACATTGCATGAGTAAATAAATGGAACATTGAACCCATGTAACCAACGCCATCGTGTCCACCGTAACCTGAAACACCAAGAGAAAGCATCATATAGCCAATTTGCGACATTGTTGAAAATGCCAGAACACGTTTTATATCAAACTGCGTACAAGCTATAACTGCGGCAATAAGTGAAGATATTCCTCCAACATAAGCAACAACAGTAAGTGCTTCTGGAGCTGTCATTGAAAAAGTAGGAAATAATCTTGCAACTAAGTAAACTCCAGCAACAACCATAGTTGCAGCATGAATTAAAGCCGAAACCGGTGTTGGACCTTCCATTGCATCGGGCAACCAAATATGAAGAGGGAACATTGCGGATTTTCCGGCACCTCCCATAAAAATAAGAATCAACGACCATGTAATTAATGACAAGCCCATAAAGGATGCCCCTCCAGCGTAAGTAATTGCAGCACCTTCAG
>Ga0154347_1013_pt2 | contig 12082 bp, 8 predicted proteins | sample RifGroA2_FD_115875 | JGI IMG/M metagenome (GOLD analysis project Ga0154347, IMG submission 115875) | Bacteroidetes bacterium GWA2_31_9
AGCCATTCTATTTGTTCTTGTTTTAGAACCATTGATTTAGTTTTTGAAACAATGAGAGTTTGGTTCACATTGCCAGTGACTGGACCTACTACTACATTGCTATTAGTCGCATTTATAGGTTGTGTTGTTGTTTTTTGTTTTTTTTCAGATACGATAGGAGCATTTATTGTACTTAAAGATTTATTTTCCGATAAATTATTCCTGTTTTCATTTATTTTATTTCCCTCAACATAGTCGCCTTTGACATCAATTTTTCTATTATCAATAACTATTTTACTTGAATCCTTCGAGATTATATTTGTCATTACTGCTTTATCATGTGGTGCAAACAAAGCAAATAATCCAGTAATTATTACACCTGCTAATACAAACCAACCAGCAATCCAAGCTGCTCTGATTCCTACAGGTTTTTTTTTCTTAATATTCATATTTTATTAGTTCAAGTTGTTATGTGTTTATTTTAAAAATAAAACTCAATTCTGGTAGTTTGTCCCACCAATGATGGCTAACATCTGTATATCCACAATATGCGGGTATATTTCATATATCTGAATTTAGTTTATTATTTCTTCTCAGGCAATGCCGCTCTCATAGTAAGCACATATTTCAAAATTGCATCGCCTTTTAAACTATCAAGGTTAGCTTTTTTTTGCCATTTTTGGAACAACTTTCACCCATTTTTTGTCCTTTTTTTTCATTGGGTCTTTATAACCATGGCATTTGTTGCAATTTTTTTCATAAATTTCTTTTCCCTGATTTAAATCCGCTAGAGTATAACCTGAAAACAATTTTGCACCTCTATCGGCATCTGCTTGTGTAGGAGTCATTAATTTGGCTGAACCACATGCTATTAACAGCGTAATTATTACTAAAGTTGAAAGTTTTTTAATCATAGTTTTTAAATTAAATTTATAGCTATTCCATTGATTCCATCAACTCATCTGTAACTTCAAGGTTGTGAAATACATTTTGGACATCATCATCTTCTTCAAATAAATCTGCCATTGCCAGAATTTTTTTTGATTGCTCTATTTCAAGTTTTTTAGTTTCGGTTGGGATTCGTTTAAGTTCTGCATTTTCGGCTTCGATATTCATTTCATCGAGCTTTTTGCGAACTTTTCCGAAATCTTCCATTGCAGTAGTTACAACAATTACATCTTCGAGGTTTTCAATATCTTCAGCCCCTACGTCAATAATTTCCAATTCAAATTCTTCAATGTCAGTAATTTTATCTTTTGGGATTGTAATTACGCCTTTGCGTTCAAAAATAAAACTTAATGAGCCATTTGTTCCTAAAGTTCCGTTCTTTTTAGTGAAAATATTTCGGACATTGCTTACAGTTCTTTTATTGTTATCTGTCAGACATTCAATAAAAAAGGCAACTCCATACGGACCATAACCTTCAAAAGTTACTTCATCAAGGTTTGCAGGTTCTTTTTCGGCTTTATTAATTGCACGTTGAACATTTTCCTTAGGCATATTTGCACCTTTGGCATTTTGAATTGCAAGGCGAAGTCGTGGATTCCCATCAGGGTCTGAACCACTTTCTTTGACTGCTACAGTAATTTCTTTAATTATTCTTGTGAAAATATGTGAGCGTTTATTATCTAATGCTCCTTTTTTACGCTTAATTGTTGACCATTTATTGTGACCTGACATAATTCTTTAATTTTTAAAATCAAAGTTATGAATTGAATATTTATTCTGGAAATTAAAATGTATTTATTTTATTAAGAATATTAGATTATTAAACAAGTTCAGAATGACTATATACACAGCTTTCCGATTAAGCTGAACTTGGTTCAGTATCTATTAAAAACAATATAAATTTAGAGTTATAATCCAGAACTCCAGATAATTAAGATTTATGAGAAGTTAAATCTTATTCATCAGAGAATAAACCTCAGTAGGAACAAAAATATCAATAATCATTTTTGTACGTTTGTTATATTCCATTAATTTCCAAAAAGGTTTTGAAGCATCTTTTATTGCAAGCATTTTACGAGATTCGATAACTTTTATAGATTTAGTTTCTTTATCTAAAAACGTATTAGTTTCTCCATATTTTCGTTTATATAGTTCAAAGAGAACATCCAATTTGTCAACATAATACAAATCATCTTCATCTTCTAAAACCAAGCCTTTCAATGTTATATTATATTCGCAGTCATAATAAATTACATCATACTTTGTAGAACCAATTTTTATAAAATCATTTTTATCTTTAAGGCTTATTTCAGTTACGGTAAAGCTAATTCCAGTGTCAACAGCTAATTCAGTATATAAATGAAAATATAAATGTTCGGGATAATAGTCAAACAATTTTGGGTAAATAAAATTGGTTACACTTTCAAAATCGCCACTTTTTAATAGATTGAAATACTCATCCAAGACTTGATTAAGTGCAGCATCTTTATTAGGCTGTGTAAAGCTGTATAAACTTGCCGAAACGAAAAGAAAGAATACTAAAAATATTTTTTTTAATATATTCATTTGAACTTCAATCTTAAAAAGATTAAATACAAAGATAATAACAATTAAAATAAAAAAAAATTGTTTGAACTTATTCAAACTGAATTGCTTTAAGAGGACTAATTTTAGAAATTATCATTGATGGAATTAAAAGCATAATTACAGTAATCAACATAGTACCAATATTTAACATTAGTATATCTAAAACTTCAATGTTTATTGGTATTACATCAACATAATACGACTCAGAATCAAGCTTAAAAAAACCTGTATAATATTGATATACACATAAAGAAATACCAATAATATTACCCCAAAACAATCCAACAGCAGTTAAATAAGAGGCATTGTACAAAAAGATTTTTCGAATACTAATATTATTTGAGCCTAATGATTTTAATATTCCAATCATATTTGTTTGCTCAAGAATTAAAATTAAAAAACCTGAAACCATATTAAATCCGGCAACAATAACCATTAAAATTAGGATTACCCAAACATTCATGTTTTGTAATTCGAGCCAATCGAAAAGTTGTGGAAATTTTTCTTTTATGGTAATTGCTTTAAGAGTTGAGCCATCTTCGTTGAAATTATTTGCAACTATAAAATTTATTTCCTCTGCAACTTCATCAATTTTGTCAAAATCGGAAGTAATTACCTCAAATCCACTTATTTGATTTTCGTCCCATCCGTTTAATTTTTGAATGTGTTTAATATCAACCAAAACATAAAGCTTATCAAAATCTTCTAAGCTTGTCTTATAAATACCACAAATATTAAATTTTCGCATTCGTGGTGGGTCTTGAATAAAGTACATTTCTATTGCATCGCCAATCTTTAATTTTAAAAGATTTGCTATGCTTTGAGAAATTAAAAGATTATTTGATTTAACAGAATCTGTAACTTCAAAACTTTTGCCTTCGACTAAATTTTTATTAAAAAAAGACCAGTCAAAATCGCTTCCAACTCCCTTCAACACAGCTCCTTGAATATCATTTTCGGTTTTAATAATACCTGCCTTTGTGACAAAAATCTGTATATGCTTTACTCCTTTAATATCATTTTTAAATGGGTAAAATGGTTGATTTTTGTCAATTGGCAGAGTTTCGTATGATGAATTAGAATCGTAATTAACAATCTGAACATGTGAACCAAAACCAATAACCTTAGTTCGTATCTGGTTTTTAAAACCTGTTACAATTGCAACTGAGGCAATCATTACTGTTAGCCCGAGTGCAATTCCAATAATTGCAATTTTAATAATAGGACGTGAAATCCTATTATTTCCATCTTTATTGCTAATAATTTTTTTTGCTATGAAAAGTTCGGTATTCAATTTGCTAAATTTGCACAAATTTACAAAACTATATTATGTTTCAATTTTTATATTTTACTTTTGAAAAAAAAGACAATATGACATTGAGAATTTAGGATTTACGATTTACGCTTTTTTTTGACAGGATTAACAAGATTTACAGGACAAAAATTTAGCAATTTAACCATATTACCATAAAACAATGTAACCATTTAAACTTCAAACGACAAACAACAGATATCAACTAAACTACAAACAAATGAAATTTTTATTCTTCATATTTTTCACATTTACTTTAAACGTTTTATATTCAATAGAATATGCATCTATAAAAACTGGAGCTGAACGAACAGAATTATATTTTCCCGAATTAAAAGGAAAAACAATTGCTGTTGTTGCAAATCAAACATCATTAATCGGAGAAACTCATTTGGTTGACTCGCTAATTTCAAGTGGAATCAATATTAAAAAAATATTTTGCCCAGAGCATGGTTTTCGTGGAACTGCCGATGCAGGAGCACATGTAGCAAACTACACCGATTCAAAAACTAAAATTCCTGTTATTTCACTTTATGGTGATAAAAAGAAACCATCGGCTGAAGATTTAGCAGGAATTGATATAATTGTATTTGATATTCAAGATGTTGGTGTTCGTTTTTACACTTACATTTCAACTTTGCATTATGTAATGGAATCTTGTGCCGAAAATAAAATTCAGCTTATGATTCTTGATCGTCCAAATCCAAATGGCTTTTATGTTGATGGTCCTGTTTTAGAAGTGAAACATAAATCATTTGTAGGAATGCATCCAGTGCCTTTAGTACACGGAATGACAATTGCAGAATATGCACAAATGATTAACAACGAAGGCTGGCTTGTAAATGGCGAAAAGTGCGAACTAAAATACATTTTATGCGATGGTTATAATCATACAAACTTGTATAACTTACCCGTAAAACCTTCACCAAATTTATCAACAATGAATTCTGTATTTTTATATCCATCGCTTGGTTTGTTTGAGGGAACTGTTATGAGTGTTGGACGAGGTACCGATTTTCCTTTTCAGGTTGTTGGGCATCCAACATTGAAAACAGAAAAATTCAGTTTTACACCAGTTGCAAAAAAAGGTGCAAGCATGAATCCTCCGTTTAAAGGACAAGTTTGCTATGGTTTTGATTTGAGAAATATTGGTGAAGATTATTTTTACAATCGAAAGGTAATTGACTTGCAGTGGCTTATAAAATCTTACAACAAATTTGGCGATAAAAAGAAATATTTCAATTCCTTCCTTACAAAACTTGCCGGAACTACTGAGTTAAAAACTCAAATTATAAGTGGATTAACCGAAGACGAAATCAGAAAAAGCTGGGAACCAAAACTCAGCCAGTTTAAGGAAATCAGGAAAAAGTATTTGCTTTATGAGGATTTTGAGTAATGTTTTCCTATTATAAACCTTTGTATAGAAATAACAAATTAAAATTGACCTTTACACACTTTGTTGAACAGTATCTTGGGTTGAGTGCTAATTTAACCTTCTACTCAAAAAAAAGGCTGTTTAAAAATTAAACAGCCCTTTTTTTTAATACTGATAAATTAAAATCATTATTAATTAGTTTTTATTATTCTACTTGTTATTACTTTATTATTGCTATTAACTCTAACAATATAAATTCCCTGACCAAAATCCTCTCCAATTTCAAATGGGGTATTAGTATGAATTGTTGTTGTGAGTATTGACTGTCCAGTAATAGAAAACACTTCTAATCCACATTCAATATTCTCATTACTACCAACATTGATAGTCGTACTATTATTAAAAGGATTTGGATAAGTATTTAATTCAATAAATTCGTCAATCAGACCAACATCTTCTGTTTGTCCTTCTAAATTCTCAGAAGTAAATGATTTGGATGGACCGTAAGTAATAGTACAAACTGATCCATAATTACTCCATACTCCTTTAAGTTTAACTCTGATTCTTACTTCATAAGTTGTTCCCCAATTTATTCCCGGAACATAATACAATCTCAAATAATTTCTATATCCAGCTGTGGGAAATACTGATAGTGTAGTTCTGGATGTAACTGCTAAAGTAGTAGTATTTGTAAAATTAAATTCATAATCTTCAGCACCACTAACACCATCACAATATATTATTAATGACTTATTTGAAGTATTAGTATTACAAAAATCATTTCTAAGTTTTGATGTGTTTATTGCTAATGTTAATGGACAAGATGTACCATATTCGCCCCAAACATTATTTACTTTTGCTCTAACTTGAACATCATATGTATAACCTAAAATAATTCCAGGGACATAAGCTAATCGAATATAACTTCTTGTTCCATAATTTGGCCAAGCTGTAGATGTTGTAACTGACTGGCTATACGAAATTCCTGAATTTACAAATAAAAATTCATATTCTTGTACATTAGGAACAACATCACAATATACAAAACTATTTTTATCGTATGTAGTTGTATTACAATATGCAGAACTTAATTTTGTAGAACCAACTGTCAATGCTAACTGACACACAGGACCGTATGAACTCCAAACTCCATTTTTATAATATCTAACATCAACATCATAGGTATTTCCAATAGATAAAGAAGCTACATAATTTAATCGCATATAATTTCTTGCGGGGGATGTTGGAAAGACTTCACTAGTTTTTTTAGTTACAACCGATAAATCTACAGTATTTGTAAATCTAAATTCATATTCTAATGCACTAGTAACTGCATCGCAATAGACTAATGTATTTAAATTTGATAAACTTACATCACAGTAATCTGAACTTAATTTTGTTGATATAGGTGGTGCTTCAGGATAATATACATTTGTTTCCCATAATCCTCGACCATAGGTAGCAGCTCTTAATATACTTGATGAAGGAGTTTCTGAGTAATAAATTTCTAATTCTCCAATTTTAACATTTGGTAAGTTTGTATTAAAATAAATCCAATCATTTGTTCCTTTTTTAAAGTAAACACCTAGTTCTGAGCCTACATATAAATGAACTTCACTAGTTACTTGCTTATTTTGAATAACTGAGTACATTGGAAGTAGTGGTAATCCTGTTGAAATATTAGTCCAAGAAGTTCCTCCGTTTGTTGACTCATAAACACCATAGGAATTATATCCACTCATTGATATCCAAATTGTATTTGCATCATCATTTTTAATTGCAATAGATGTTATGTAGGCATATGTAATAGGCAGAGTTCCTGTAACATTAGACCATGAAGAACCTCCATTTGAAGTTTTCCATATATGAGTATTATCAGCTACAAATAAAACTTGAGTATTTGATACAGCAATAGCCATTGACCTTAATTTATTTGAAGAATTAATTGTAGAAATCTGCGACCAACTTGTTCCACTATTTGTACTTTTCCAAACATTTGCATAACCTGCATACAAAGTATTGTGGTTTGTAGGATCAATTATGTACGGTGTTACCCAAGCTCCATCTCCAGCATCTACTGGCTGAATTTCTGTAGCTGACGACCAACGATTTGTAGTTCTGTCAATCTGACCATAAACATATGTTCCATATTGTATATTTACATCAGTATAATCAATTAAACATTCCATTCCATCTCCACCTTTTACATCATACCAACTTCCTCCTGTAAGTAACTTTGTTCCATTATCTTGTAGTCCAGTAATTGTTTCATCAGATACTGTTTGTGATACACTTAATTTGTAAATTTGACTATTAACTAATCCATTTGTTTTATCGGTAAAACTAGATCCATTATTGCTTGAAAAATAAATTCCGCCATCGTTACATTCAAACAAGTCACCATTGCTTCTAAATTTATGCATATGCTTATCGGCATGAACTGCTTGTACTCCATCGCCCCACCAATGATTAATAATCGACCAACTAGAACCACCATTAGTTGATTTCCAAGAATTAACTCCACCAACTACAACAATACTTGCATCAATTGGTGAAGCTGCAATACTCAAATCGTACCAACCTTGACCACCAGAGTCATCTCCTCCAGAAGCCCATCCTAATAAATTAGACGTAAGTCCATCAAAAACTTGAGGAAATGTAGTTCCACTATTTGTCGATTTATATACTCCATACAAGCCATCGTCTGATGCTGCAACTATTGCATAAACCCAAGTAGATTGATTTGATGAAACAGCAAGTTCAGTTCTATATCCATCTGGTAAATTTAGTGTTTGTAACCATGAACTCCCTCCATTAGTTGAAACATAAATTCCTCCACTGCTAGTTGAGCCATATAATGTATTAAAATTATCTGGTTTATATTCCAAATCATTAAAAGCAGTTGAAGTAAGTTGGGTACTCCAAGTTGTCCCACCATCAGTTGTTTTATAAACACCAACAGAAGTCGCTGCTAATATTATTTGATTATTTGTTGGATCAATTAATAATTTATAAACCATTCTATTATTCGATAGGCTATAACTTAATCCGGTAGTATTCCATGTTGCTCCATTATCTGTTGTTTTCAAAACTCCAATACTTCTATTATCCCAAGCATCTTTATCTCCAGTTGCAATATAAATAGTATGAGATGTAGCATAATCAGAAGGAACTGCAATATCACTTATGCCAAGAACTGAATTATTATCTGTTAAACAAGTCCAAGATGAGCCACTATTACTAGTTTTCCACAAACCTCCAGCAGGTGCTCCAACCCAGTAAGTATTATTGTCTGTGGGGTGAAAAGCAACGCAATTAGTTCTACCAACTCCTGCATATCCGCCAGTTGAACTATTTGTTCCCAAACTTGTCCAGTTTGCAGTAGTTGATTTATTCATTGGGTTTGCTAATAAATATTTTTCAAAAACTTGTTGTGCATTTTTATCAGGGAAAGTTCCTGTATTAGCATCAACCTGATATTCCATATTATAAAACCAACGTTGAAACTGTTTCCAGCCAGATGCTTTTTTCTTAATTCCATTTTCGTAATAATATCCTTTATCGACATTGAATGGTCGCCAATAATCGTCGAAAGCATTTTTGTAGTCATAAAGGGTATAGCTTCCGACAGATTTATTAACTGGTAAATTTTTTAGCCATGGCTGTGCATTTAATAGTACTGAAAACAATACTATTCCAACCGTTAACGTAAAGTTTTTCATATTAATAAGATTAGTTAAATTTTAGATTTATAAATATTAGTTTACGAAACTAATAAATATTTGTTACAATCAATTACACTATTCACCTGTTATTAAAAAATTTCAAAAACTTAATCTATAATTGAATATAAGCTAAAAAAGACTACTTCAGTAACGAAGTAGTCTTTCTTAATTATAAAATTTCAAGCCTTAAGCTTAAAATTCAATGTGTGAATATTAATTAGTTTTAATAATTCTATTAGTGATTACTTTTCCGTTGTTGTTTACTCTTACAATATAAATACCTGGTCGGAAATCGTTTCCAATTTCAATAGGCGTATTGGTATGAATTGTAGTTGAATAAACTGCTTGTCCAGTTATATTAAACACTTCTAATCCACAGTCAATATCTTCACTACTTTCGATATTGATTGTTGCATTATTACTAAATGGATTTGGATAAGAGTTCAATTCCATATAAGCTTCATTTATATCAAAGCCTTCTTCTTGTCCTTCAAAATTATTAATTGTGTATGATTTTGCTCCACCATAAGTAAATGAACATTCTGCACCATAAGATCCCCATACTCCATTTTTCATTGCTCTTACAGTTACAGTATATGTTGTTCCCCAATTAATTCCAGGAATATATCTTAATCGCAAATAGTTTCTTGCTCCTGCTGTTGGGAATACTGCTAATGTAGTTTTAGATGTTGTAGCGAATGTTGTATTGTTGTAAAACACAAATTCATAATTAGAAGCTCCATATATTGGATCGCAATAAATTAATAAATTTTTATCTGATGTTGAAGCATCACAAAAATCATCTCTTAACTTTGTGGTACTAATAGATAATGTATAATCACAAGGGGTTCCCCATTCACTCCAAATACCACTTACTTTGGCTCTTACATCAATTGAGTAAGTATAACCAAATACTACTCCTGAAATTTGTTTTACTCTGATATAACTTCTTGAACCATATCCTGGCCATACAGTTGCAGTATTTACTGTTTTGCTAAATATTGGTGATGTATTAGTTACTCTAAATTCATATTCTGTTGCTCCTGTTACTACATTGCAATAAATAAAACTATTTGCATCTGTGGTTGAACCATTACAATAATTTGTTGTAAGACTTGTTGTTGCAACATTTAAGTTAATTGAACATGGTGTTCCATAAATGGTTTTTCATTCTTAAAGCTGTACTCTTACAATAACGTTAACTTAGCAACTTTTTAACAATTTCAGAAACCAATTTATTATCGGCTTTTCCTGCAAATTGTTTTGATGCTTTGCCCATAACTTTTCCCATATCTGAAGGGAGTTTTGCACCAACCTCTGCAATTATTTTCTTAATTTCTTCCTCAACTTCTTCTACTGACATTTGTGCTGGTAAATACACTGCAATTATTCTTGCTTCAAAAAGCTCTTTATCAGCAAGTTCCTGACGCTTATTTTGAATATAAATATCGGCTGATTCTTTACGTTGCTTAACCAACTTATTCAGAAGCTGAATTTCTTTTTCTGGTGTAATTTCTTCGCTTCCTTTTTCGGTTTTCATTAATAACAATGCAGCCTTAACTGACCTTAATGCTTCAAGTTTTTCTTTCTCACGAGCAAGCATTGCTTTTTTAATGTCCTCGTTAATTTTATCTATTAAGCTCATTATTTAAGTTTATTAGTTGAAAAGTTGATTAGTTTATAAGTATAGCAAAAAGCACTTTAAGTACTTAAGGCACTCTAGTCACTTAAGTCACTTCTTAATCCACATTATCATGCAAATAAGAATTGTTTTCCTTAAAATTTACATTTTTGTTTTCATCCTCAGACAAATAGAATTTTGAAAAATGCTGCTCCTGTGATACATTTTTAGTTTCAACATTAATTTGCTGACGCTTAAATGCTGGTTCACTCTCCAACTCATCTATATTTTTATTAGTAAGATGGCTTAACTGACGAAGCTTTTCGTAGTTTTTGCTTATGTCATTTGTAGGCTCTTCGGTATTCGTATTTTCAACTTCTTCTTCCTTTGTTTTTCCATAAAGTTCTTCAATATCTTTATTTACAGAAGTATCTTTATTTTCATTTGCATCAAAAGGAATAGGAATCTGTGAAATTGACGATGGCTTTGCTGTATTAATTCTTTCAACATTCACTTCATCATCAAGCTTATAAACTTGTTTATTTTCGGTGCTTTCAATTTTTTCGTTTGTTGATTTTTTGTTTTCGTTTAAATTGAAAACTTGTTTTTGCTTTTCAACTCTATTTGAAAATTCAGGTATTGAGCTTGTTCCAAATCCTGTTGCAATAATTGTAACATTAATTTTATTTCCTAACGATTCATCGATACCATTACCCCAAATAATATCTGTATTTGAGCCAGCAACTTCTTGAACATAGTCAGTTATAATTCCAACTTCGTCCATTGTAATTTCTTCGATACCTGAAGTAATATTTAATAAAATATTTCTTGCTCCTCTAATATCATTATTGTTTAAAAGTGGTGAATTTAATGCTAATTCAATTGCTTTTATTGCTCTGTCGTCGCCTTCAGAAATTCCTGATCCCATAACAGCAACTCCACTATCTTTCATAACTGTTTGAACATCTGCAAAGTCAACATTTATATAACCTGGTACTGTAATAATTTCGGCAATTCCTTTTGCAGCAGTTGTTAAAATTTCATCAGCTTTTGAAAATGCTTCAGATAATTTCAAATTGCCATATATTTCTCTTAATCGTTCATTATTTATAACCAACAATGAATCAACATGCTCTTTTAATGCAGCAATACCTTCAATTGCTTGATTAATTCTTCTAGGACCTTCATTACGGAAAGGAATAGTTACAATCCCAACTGTCAAAATTCCAAGTTCTTTAGCAGCTTGTGCTATAACAGGAGCAGCTCCAGTTCCAGTTCCTCCGCCCATTCCGGCTGTAATAAATACCATTTTGGTACTTGAGCTTAGAATTTCAGAAATATCATCAAGAGTTTCAATTGCAGATTGACGACCTTTTTCGGGTAAATTTCCAGCACCCAGACCCTGAGTTAATGTTTGTCCTAATTGAATTTTAATAGGAATCGGACTCTTTAATAATGCTTGAGAATCTGTGTTACATATCACAAAATCAACATCTTTGATGCCTTGTGCATACATGTAATTTACAGCATTTCCT
>Ga0154347_1271_pt4 | contig 12041 bp, 7 predicted proteins | sample RifGroA2_FD_115875 | JGI IMG/M metagenome (GOLD analysis project Ga0154347, IMG submission 115875) | Bacteroidetes bacterium GWA2_31_9
TGCAACCGAATCACAACCCAAATCATTGACAAGTGTTTGTGAATAATTTCCTGACGTTGTATAAGTATTTCCATCTGTCCACAAATAAGAATCACAAGCTGTGATTGATGTAGTTGAAGTTGAAGCATAGTTTATTGTTAAATTCAGGTTTGCAATACTATCACAACCCAAAGCATTTACAAGTGTTTGCGAATAATTTCCAGAAGATGTGTAAGTATTTCCATCTGTCCATAAATAAGATTCACATTCTGTAATTGTGGTTGTTGAATTTGAAGCATAATTTATTGTTAAATCTAAGTTTGCAATACTATCACAACCTAAATCAGAGACGAGTGTTTGCGAATAATTTCCCGAGGTTGTATAAGTATTTCCATCTGTCCACAAATAAGAATCACAAGCTGTGATTGATGTAGTTGAAGTTGAAGCATAGTTTATTGTTAAATTCAGGTTTGCAATACTATCACAACCCAAAGCATTTACAAGTGTTTGCGAATAATTTCCAGAAGATGTGTAAGTATTTCCATCTGTCCATAAATAAGAATCACAATTAGTTATTAAAGTTGTTGAGTTTGAGGCATAATTTATTATTAAATCTAAATTGGCAATACTATCGCAACCTAAAGCCCCGACAAGTGTTTGTGAATAATTTCCTGACGTTGTATAGGTATTTCCATCAGTCCATAAATAAGAATCGCAATCAGTTATTGAAGTTGTTGAGGTTGTAGCATAATTTATTGTCAAATCTAAGTTTGCAATACTATCGCAACCTAAAGCTCCGGCAAGTGTTTGAGAATAATTTCCAGAGATTGTGTATGTATTTCCATCAGTCCATAAATAAGATTCACATTCTGTAATTGTGGTTGTTGAGGTTGTAGGATAATTTATTGTTAAATTAACGTTTGAAGATACTCCTATACAGTTATTTGCATCTGTTACAGTTACAGTTATCGGATTATTTGCTGCTGTGGCAATTATTGTTTGAGTTGATTCACTATTCGACCAAATATAACTATCATAACTTCCGGCATCTAAAGTTGTATTCGCACCATCACAATAGCTTAATAATCCTGTAATTGACGGTGATGGATTTTGATTAACTGTTAATGTAATTGCATCGGTTGCTGTACATCCATTTCCATCGGTAATAGTAACAAAATAATTATCAGCTAAATTTACGTTTAAAGTTTGTGTAGTAATATTTCCTGGTAACCAATTATAAGTGAATCCACTTCCGGCATCTAACGTTAATGACTCTCCCTGACAAATTGCTGTATCATTTCCCAAAAATACTGTCGGATTTGTATTTACAACAATATCAATACTTTCAGATGCTGTACATCCGTTGGAAGTGGCAGTAACAGTGTATGTTCCTGTTGTAGGAATAAATGTTATTGCAGATGTTGTTTCTCCTGTATTCCAATTATATGTAGCTCCACTAACGGCATTATCGGTTGCTGTAAGTGTCAATGATTTTCCTTCACATATATTTACATCGGGAGTGGCTGTTATAATAGGAATAGGCTCTGCATAAATATTAATATTTATAATACTGGTAACAGTATCATTACAATCGCTAACACAACTTAATGCTAATGCTACTATTCCTGTTTCACTCGAATCTGGTGTATAAGTTGTATTTATTGAACTTGCCGAACTAAAAGTTCCTGCTCCACCTGTCCAAAAAACTTCTATAAATGTACCCGAAATTGAAGCAGCAAGCTGAATATCTTCATATTGACATGAATTGTTACCCGAACCGCTAAATGTTGTAACTTCAAGTGGCACAAATGGAGCTTGACAACCCTGATTTCCATAAGTTGCTGTTCCATCCCATGCAAAATCAACTCTAGAGCCATCTTGATTGGAAAGAGTTGTTAAGCCATTCTGATTCACTAAAAAACTTTTATTATATCGAACTGTATCTGAGCATCCGGCAGGCGATGAAAACGAAATTCTTAATGTACGTACTTGTGAAGAATCATCATAATTTCCAAAATGACCATCTCTGTTGTTTGGGTTAGAGCATTGAAAAATTGCGTATAAGGTGTCAGTTAAGGTTTCAAAAGTATTTCCTAAAATATCAAAATATGAGGTGTCATTTAATAGTGTATCTGAACTGGTTATAAGAAGTACATTTGATTTTGAAGGAATTACACCTCCGGGAGGTTCAAGTAATTTTCCACAACTTTCGATCGGAATTGTATTATTTAATCGTTGAACAATTTCTGCAGTTGTAACATTCTGACATATCCCCTTCCATGCGTTGTTTGGCCAATCGACTGTCATATCAGCAGTATTTACCGAATTGTTTCCAACAACAAAACGAACCATTTCGTTTGGTCCTTCTTCGTAATCAATACTCGGAATATGTGGAAAATTCCAAGCTCTTGCACAAGCATCAACTAATATACTTTCAATTTCAAAACATGATGATGGGGTACTTGATGTTGTTGATTGACTGCCCGATAATGCAGGCGATAAATAAATTTCTGAGCCATCGCCCGAAGAAGTACAGTATTCAAAAACTGCAAAATAATATGTTGTATTTGGCTGTAAACCATAAACCGATGTAGAACTGCCAGAGCCTTTGTAAACAACAAATTCGTTTGGAGCAATTGTATTTCCAAGCCCAAAATATGAATTTGCATTATATGTAACTCCATTAGTTGGAGTACTTGTTACTGAAAAGCCTTGCCTAACTACAACAATTCGGAAATCGGCATCGCCATTAGTAAAATTAACTTTTATTGAATTTGCCGATAAAGCAGAAAAAGTCATATTTGTTGCTTGTGAAGTTGGCGTAGTACAATAATTTGCCGAAATTTGTGAAACCGGATTTGCCACAGTATCAATCACATTGTACATTGAACTTGAGCTATAGCAGTTAATTTCAAAAACTTTAAAATAATATTGACTATTTGCCGATAGTCCGCTAATTGAAACTGTAGTTCCGGTACCTTTATAAATTACTTGTTCGCCCGAACCACCATAAACTGAATTTGCAGTATATTCTGTTCCATTTACAGGATTTGTAAATGTATTAACAGTATTCATCACAACTAATCGTCTCATACCATTTCCATTTGTCCAATTAACATCCATAGTATATGCCGACATATTAGTAAAATTAATATTACAAGCCTGAGTTGTTGGCGTTTCGCAAATTACACTTGTTGCAGTAATGCTTACATCGTCAATACCCAAGCCTTGTGCACTTGCTGTTGTATTTCCAATTCCCGAAACAGAATAATTCCATGCTAAATAAATATCGTTTCCAGCATTAACAAGTACATTTAATTGAGCCGACACTGGAACAGTAAATCCAGGAGCGTTTGCAAATCCTTCGCTATCAGCATCGGGAATAAAACTTGTTAAAAAGTCAGTTCCAGCAGAAGTCCAATTAATTCCGTCAAAAGAATAATAAAGTTGAATACTAAAACCAAAATTATTAGAACCATAACGATACTTTTCTACATTATAGTTAATTGTAAAGCCAGTTAAATTTGAAACACCATTGTTGTTTAACATCACATACAAGTTTCCACTTTTAGTAGAAGAAGTTGATGATAAAAACCCAACTGCTCTGTCGGTTGCAGTTGTAGCATCTCCTGCACCATAATTATAAACGCCATTAAATGCCGTTGCCGACATATTATTTCCAGCCCTTCGCCAAGTTGAAGTTACAGCATTTGAATACAGCCCAACTGTTCTTATTGTTCCAATACTATCAACTTTCCACACAGCAGGTAAAGTAGCCGAAGTTGCCGTACCGATGCTGAAATTTTCGGATATGGTTTGTCCATCAGAGATTGCGATTTGAGCATTTACAAATAAGTTACTAAGAGTAACAAAAGTTATGAGGGTAAATAGTTTTTTCATAACATCTTCTTTATTTATTGGTTATTAATGCAATTCCCATGTCTTTAATTACTTTTACAAATGGATTGTTTTGTTCGTCTGTGTTTTCAGCAAATGAATGTAGTTCTATGTATTTGTATTTAAGCAGGAGGTATTTTATTTTCTCAATGTCGATATGTAATATTCCTGTAAAGTTTTTATCCCAAACAGCAAGGTCAATATCGGAATATTTATGTGTTTGATTATTTACAACTGAGCCAAAAATATAAGCTTGTGTAGGATTATAGCCCATAGAAATTAAATCGTCAATAAAATTTTTAGCGTTAGTTATTGCAAAATCTCTTGTAAGCATATTTTTATATTTAAAATAGTTTGTGATTTATTGTCTATGTAATCTTTGTTTATTGATTTATAGAGTTTTGTTTGATATTCGGGGTATCTGCCTTCAATATTCCATGAGTTAATAGTTAAAAGTTCTGCTTGCCATTCGATAGACAAACAAAGTTTTGCTTCATCGTGCAGATATTTTAAATTGTGAGTACGTGGAGGGTAATTATCTGTATTATTTTTAACCCAGAGAGCTTTTAGAAGTTTTTCAATTGTTAAATGCCAACAAAACAGAGCCATCATATATCGTTTGCTATTAATTAATGCAACAGCACTTTCCCAAGAGTCATCTGCTTGTTCTAACCAATACGATATGTGTTCTTCTTTTGTCATTATAAATTTATGCAATTTGAAAAATTTCTTTAAATTATAATTTTCAATATTGTAAATATAATAAACATTTTATTTTTTTTGAAATTCTATTGCCAGATTTACTAAAATTATATGAACTTTAAAATTCAAAAACTTATAGTCGATTAAAATAATTAACTTTTTTTAAGTAATATTGTCGCAAATTCAGTGTTAGTTAGAAGGTTAAAAAAATATATGAATATGTTATCAAAAATTAAAGATTTTTTAAGGAATAAGTATTTCAAATTTTCATTTGCTATTTTAATATTTATTTTATGGGTTATTTGGATTGGTAATTATTGGTTATTACTTGGTTCTCCTATCGTTTATGATGTTTATATCAGTAAAAAAGTTAACTGGACACCATGGAAAAAACGTGGACAAAGGAAAAGTAACCGTTTAGTTGAATGGTTCGATGCACTTATTTTTGCAGTAGTTGCAGCTACATTAATCAGAATGTTTTTTATTGAAGCTTTTACAATTCCAACTTCTTCGATGGAAAAATCGCTACTTGTTGGCGATTATTTATTTGTAAGCAAAGTTAGTTATGGTCCGAAATTGCCAAACACTCCTATCGCTTTTCCTTTTGCACATCATACTTTACCTTTTACAGAAAGTACTCCAGCATATTTGGAATGGATTAAGTGGCCATATAAAAGATTAGCAGGTTTAGGTGATGTAAATCGATTCGACTGTGTTGTATTTAACTTTCCTGAAGGCGATACTGTTGTTGTTCAGCATCAAGACCAAAGCTATTATGGGCTACTTCGCCAACTTGGCAGAGATTATATTTGGAAAAACTTCGATGTTGTAGTTCGTCCAGTTGATAAACAAGAAAATTATATTAAAAGATGTATTGGTTTACCTGGTGATACACTAAAAATTATTCATGGCGACGTTCACATTAATAGCAAAATGATTGATAAACCTGAAAATTTACAATATAATTATTATGTTAAAACCGACCAAACTCGCATAAACCCTAAAATGCTTGAAAAACTTGACATTACTGATTTTAGAAATTACGGACCATCGGAATATGAACTATCGCTAACTGCTGAGAATTATGAAAAAATCAAAGCTTTTGCTAATGTTAAGGTTATAACTAAAATAGAAAAACCCGACACAATTCCTTCTGATTATATTTTCCCACAAGATTCACGTTTTCCATGGAATGAAGATAATTTCGGACCTCTTTATATTCCCAAAAAAGGTACTGCAATTAAATTAACAATAGATAATTTGCCACTTTATAAAAGAGCAATTGAATTATACGAACAAAATACTTTGAAAGTAGAAGGTGGCAAAATTTTTATTAATGGCGTTGAAACCGACCAATATACATTCAAAATGGATTATTATTGGATGATGGGAGATAATCGTCATAACTCACTCGACTCAAGATTTTGGGGATTTGTACCTGAAGATCACGTTGTAGGAAAAGCTGTATTTATTTGGCTTTCACTTGATAAAAACAAAAGTTTCTTTGACAAAATCAGATGGAACAGATTGTTTAAATTCATCTAAATTCAATGTTTCTAGGAAAATTACTTTCTTTTTTTAAAAACTGGATAAAGGCTATAATATTTGCAAGTCTTATAATTCTTGCACTTAGAATATTCGTATTCAGCACTTATACAGTTACAAACAACTTATTAGAGCCAATTCTGAACAGTGGTGATTTTGTTATCATAAACAAAATTAAATTTGGAGCAAGACTGCCAATTACAGCTTTAATTATTCCATTTACAGACATTTACAGCAATTTAATAACTTTCCCCTACCTAAGAGTACCTGGATTTACAAAAATCAAAAGGAATGAATTAGTATTATTTAATTATCCAATAGAAAACGACATTCCAATTGATAAAAAAACACAATATATAAAGCGAGTTATTGGATTACCCGGAGATACTTTTGAAATTACTGATAAATCGGTATTTATAAACGAAATACTAGCTGACACAACAGAATATTTAAAATATAATTATCGGGTTACACTTAACAAAGCAGAATTTTTTACTCCAGAACAAATTGAAAAATACAATATTACAAACATTCAAGAGGTTTCTGATGCTGGAATTTTCGATATCACATTAAGTGAAAAATTTGCAGATAGCCTAGCTTCTCAAAAAAATATAAAATATTTTAGAGTGCTTAAAGAGTTAAAAGGTGAAAGTTCTGAGTTAATATTTCCACAAAGCAGATTTATAATGTGGAATAAAGATTATTTTGGCTCTTTGGTAATTCCAAAGCAAGGCAACACAATAGTTTTAAATGAAAATAATTTTGAAATTTATAAACGATTAATTGAAGTTTATGAGGATAATCAGATTTATGAGAGAGACAAAAAATATTTTATAAATGAAATTCAAACAGATAAATATGTAATTAAAAATAATTACTATTTCGTTTTAGATGATAATAGAGATAATGCTAAAGATTCTAGATACTGGGGCTTTTTACCCGAAAATCATATTATAGGAACACCATCATTCATCTGGTTATCAATTGATAAATCAGATTCGTTTTTTAAAATGATTAGATGGAATAGAATATTTAATTCGTTATAAACAATTAATTGATAAAAAGTTTTTGAATAAAATTTCGGAAAATTTTTAAAAACAATTACATTTGCGTTTCAAAAAAAGTAGAAATATAATTTCAAATATGTCAAAAAGTAAATCAGAAACTCCGGAAAGCATTGAAGCAGTTGAAAGTGCATTATCAAAAACAGAACAATATATTGAAGATAATCAGAAAAGTCTATCAATAATTATTGCTGCAATTATTATTATTGTTGGTGGTTATCTTGCTTATCAAAAATTTTATGTTTCACCTAAAGAATCAGAAGCTGTTAAAGAAATGTTTGTTGCAGAACAATATTTTGCAAAAGATTCATTCAATTTAGCATTAAATGGAGATGGAAATTATTCTGGTTTTCTTACAATTATTGACGATTATAGTGTTACTAAAGCTGGTAATTTATGTAACTATTATGCCGGAGTATCTTATTTAAGGTTAGGTCAATACGAAAAAGCAATTGAATATTTGGAGGATTATGATGGCGAAGATGTAATGATTGCTCCTATTGCTAAAGGTGCTATGGGCGATGCTTATATGGAATTAGGAAACGATAAAGATGCATTATCAAATTATATCAAAGCAACTGATATTAATAATAATGAGTTCACTACTCCTATTTATTTATTAAAAGCTGCAATGATTTACGAAAAAACCAGCGATTATAAAAAAGCTTCTGAACTTTACGAAAAAATCGTAAAAAATTATAATAAATCAGGCGAAGCTCGTAAGGCAGAGAAATATTTAACAAGAGCTAAGCTAAAAGGCGGATTGTAATTTTAATATTTAAAATATGCTGAAAAGTATCAAGTAATCTTGGTACTTTTTTTATTTAATAGAATTTAATCCTACGAAAAAGCTAAATTTGCAATATATTTTAATAATTGATTATGGCTACTAAACTAAAGAACTTATCAACTTACGATATTAATACTGTTCCTTCTGGTAAAGATTATATTATTGGAATTGTGGTTTCTGAATGGAATTATGAAATCACTCAAGCTTTAATGAATGGTGCAATAGAAACACTACTAAAGCATAAGGTAAAAGAACAAAATATTATAGTTAAGCATGTTCCGGGAAGTTTTGAGTTAACACTTGGAGCACAGTTATTATTAGAAAATACCGAGGTTGATGCGGTTCTATGCTTAGGATGTGTTATTCAGGGCGAAACTCGTCACTTCGACTTTATTTGTCAGGGAATTGCTTATGGAATTACCGAATTAAACATTGACCATAGCACACCAGTAATATTTGGCGTTTTAACTACCGACAATATTGAGCAAGCAAAAGACCGTGCTGGTGGAAAACACGGAAACAAAGGAACAGAAGCTGCTGTTACAGCACTAAAAATGATAAATCTAGCGAACAGTTTTTAAAACTAAAACGAATTAATTGATGGATAACAATCATTTTGATGAAAGTTCCAGAAAAATTTCTGAGCTAGAATACATAAATCACAAATTACTACTTGAAATTAATAAGTTAAAAGAAGAGGCTTCATCACTAATTTTAAGTGAAGAGAAATATAGGGTTGTATTTGAACAATCTTCTGATTCAATTTTTACTGGCGATAATATTGGTAATTTTATAGGAGTAAATCGTAAATGTACTGAATTAACAGGTTTTACTACCGAAGAGCTTCTTTCTATGAACATGATTAATCTGTTCTCTTTACAACAAATGACAAATTCGCCACTTCGATACGATTTACTTGCCCAAGGACATACGATTACAATTAAGAGGCTTTTGACCAAAAAAGACAAAACTCTTATTCCTATAGAAATGACATCAAAAAGAATGTCAACAGGAAATTATCAATGCATCATGCGAGATTTATCTGAGAATAATAACACTTCAGATATTCTTAAAGCAAGTGAACAAAAATTTTTAGCAATATTTAATGCCAGTCCGATAGGAATTTTTGTAGCTGATAAAAATGGATTTTTGACTGAAATAAACGATACTTACGTGCGAATTGTAGGTGGCAACCCTATTTATAAGGCTAACTTTATAGGAAAATTAAATATTCTGAATTTCCAGACATTTAAAGATGGCGGTTTAGATAGCTTTTTTAAAGAATTGTACGAATTTGGCAAACCATTTTCGATTGAAACAAAAATAAAATCAATGTTTGATAAAGATATTTATATGCATTATGTTGCTGTACCTTTATTAGCTGATGATGGAACAGTGAATGGATGTATTGTAAATTCTGAAGAAATAACTCAACGAAAATTAGCTGAACTAAAATTATCGGAATCAGAGGAGAAATTCAAAGCAATTATGTCTGTTACTCCTGATATAATTTCTATTATTGATAAAAATCAAAAATTGGTTTATAACTCACCAATTGCAATATCAATTCATGGATATACTTATACCGAATTAAACAATGATTTTTTATTTGCAATTCACCCCGATGATATTCCAATATTGCAAAATGAAATTAAAAAAATTATAGCAAGTCCAGAGAGTAAAACTAGAATTCAATTCCGTCATCATAAAAAAGGAACGAATGATTATATTTGGATGGAAACAATAATTTGCAATTATGTAAACAACCCATTAATACAATGTTATATTGCAATAACCAGAGATATTTCAAAATCAAAAAAAGATGAATTAGAATTAATTAAAGCAAAAGAAGAAGCTATTGAATCAGACAAACTAAAATCTGTATTTCTTGCAAATATGAGCCACGAAATTCGTACTCCAATGAATGGAATATTAGGATTTTCGCAATTATTAGGAGAAAACGATATTGATGCCGATTCGAAAAAAAAATATATCGAAATTATCCAATCAAGCACTAATCATTTACTAACTGTTGTTAACGATATAGTTGACATTTCAAAAATTGAGGTAGGACAAATCTCTTTAGAAATTACTCAAATAAATATTCATAAATTACTTAATAACATTTATGAAATTGCTCAAAATGAAAAGAAAGTAAGAAACAAGGCTGAATTAAACATATATTACGACAATATTTCTGAACAATTTAACTTAAAAATAAATAGCGACGAAACTCGTTTACAACAGGTTATAATAAATTTAATTACAAATGCGATTAAATTTACCGATAAAGGTTCAATTAATTTTGGTTATAAAATATCTGATAAAAACATTATAACCTTTTATGTAAAAGATACAGGCAAGGGAATCGAAAAAAGCAAACAAGCCGTTATATTTGAACGATTTCGTCAAGAAGAAGAAACTGTATATCGTAAATTTGGAGGAACTGGTTTAGGTCTTGCCATTTCTAAAGGTTTAGTTGAGTTATTTGGAGGAAAAATGTGGGTCGAATCAGAATTAAATGAAGGCTCAATATTTTATTTTACTATTCCATTTAATTTTAACTAATTACAGTTTATTCATAATGTCAGAGCTTTACACATGCTGGCTCATACACTCCTCGAGTGTTTGCCCTATTATTCTCGACCTTTAAATCATGAAGTACACTTCTGGTTTTCAGTTCATCGAAAGTTCGAAAAAAACATAAAGTAAAATATTGAATTAATAAATTCAATATGAAGCAATATAGAATTAATTATTATTTTATTTGATATAACTCTCCCACTCTGTAATCAAATCTTTTTTAAGAACTCTTGGAAATTTATTTTGTCCGCCTTCTCGCCCTTTTGATTTGAGCCAATTATAAAAAGTAACTGTAGGAACTTGTTTAATAAGTACATTTTTTAAAGCGGCTTGTCGTTCAACGCCATAATCGTCATTTAGCTTTACCAATTCTTGATCTAACAAATCTTTAAATTGTATAGGATCAATTTCTGAGTCACTTCCTATATACCATTGATGAGCAAATAAGTTTTCATATTTAATTCCTGCGACTGTATATTCGTTTACAACTATACCTAACTTCTCTGAAACATTTTTAATTGCTTTGTTCATATTATCGACAGATAAATGTTCGCCACACATACTTAAAAAATGTTTTGTTCGTCCAGAAATAATAATTTCGCTATGTTCGACAGAAGTAAATTTTATTGTGTCTCCTAATAAATATCTCCATGTTCCTGCACAAGTAGTTAACAATAAAGCATAATCAACATTCTCTTTAACTTGTGATATATCCAGAATATCAGGATTGTCTTTTAAATTTCCTTCGCTTGTAAAGTTATGTTCGTTAAATTCAACAAATTCATAAAATATTCCATTGTCAAGCACCAATTGCATTGAATTTTCATCAGCATGTCTATATGCAATAAATCCTTCCGAAGCAAGATAAGTTTCAAGATAATGAATGTCTTTTCCTAAAAGCTTTGCAAAGCTTGATTTGTATGGAGCAAATGATACTCCGCCATGAACAAAAAGCATAAAATTTGGCCACAGTTCATGTATATTATTTAATTTGTAATGTTTTATGATTTTTTCTAATAAAATCTGTACCCAAGCAGGAACTCCGGCAATAATTCCAATATCCCATTTATGTGCATTTTTTGTTATCTCATCAAGTTTTGAAGACCAGTCGCGCATTTTTGCAATACGCCTACCAGGCTTATAATATCTCTGAAACCAAACTGGTAAATTTTTCATTAAAATACCACTTAAATCTCCCTCATATCTGCCGTTAATTTTAGTTAAAGCTGTTGAACCTCCAACCATTAACACATTTTTAGTATAAAACGAATCTGGCAAATTAAATTTTGATAATGTCCTAAGCTGACTAAGACTTGTTTTTCTTATAGCCCTTATCATATCTGATGTTATTGGAACTGTTTTGCTTGCTGCATCAGAAGTTCCTGATGTTAATCCGAAATATTTTACTTTTCCGGGCCAAGCAACTCCCACACAGCCATCTTTTGAGCGATGCCACCATTCACCAAGCATTTTATTATAGT
>Ga0154347_1020_pt1 | contig 11965 bp, 9 predicted proteins | sample RifGroA2_FD_115875 | JGI IMG/M metagenome (GOLD analysis project Ga0154347, IMG submission 115875) | Bacteroidetes bacterium GWA2_31_9
ATCAAATTATTGATTGAGAATACCAATACGTTATTGCAAAGACAGCTTCAAAATACTGGGCTTTTGGGTGATGATAATAAAAATAAGGTTGTTGATTTTTTGCAGAAAAATAAACGAATAACAAAGCAGCAATTAATATCTTTATTGGACTGTTCGGAAACTACCGCAGTCAATATAATGAAAAAAATGGGTAATTCGTACAATATGTATTATAGTGCGGGGATAGGTGCACAACATAGTTTTCTTCTTTTGGCAAGCAACCGATTTGAAGAATTAGCTGTACAGTTGGCGAAGCTTGTGCCACGCAAACAACAACGAAAACTAGATGAGATTGTAGAATTACTTGGTATAGGACAAAATGAATTGATGCTTTTCATACGAACTGTCAGGGAGCTGTTTCCTGATTTCAAGATCGATAGTGGCTGGGTTATTCGAATGAAAAAATAATATATCAACAACAAGGTGATGACGATTTAGCAAAATACTATTTCATAAAAGAGAATGAATTTGTAAGACAAAAGCTCAAAGGATTTAACTATTTTACTAAATCGTTGAGTTTCTATTATTGGGAATATGGACGAAAGCCACACAGAATAATTTATTACTCTTTAGCAATAATTGTATTCTTTGGACTTATTTTTTGGCTCAACAATAACCTAATTACTTCAACAGCTACTGACATTAAAGAATTTCATTTTGGGCATGGTCTTTATTTCAGCACCATTTCTTTCACGACAATGGGTTTTAGTGATTTAATTCCTAATGGTTGGGCAAGACTTTTAGTTTCAATTGAGGGTTTCTTAGGTCTCTTAAATATGGGATTTTTAATTGCAGGTTATGCAAACAACAAATATTAATAAAGCACGAACGCATAACAAAAACTATATGTCAATTGGGGTTTCCGTGCGGACATGAATGTCCGCAGCCCGCAAAAGTGGCAACGGGGTTAGACATCGAATCCCGCAATCCCCAACTGCATATAGTTCCGTCCGTTACCATTTATTAAAAAAAACAGACCAAATTGCTCAAAAATATCTGTGTGAACGATTAAATTTGTACTTTTGTTAAAAATGAAAACAAAATGACAGAATTCAGAGAAAAATATATCAACCCTTTCACCGATTACGGTTTTAAGAGGCTATTTGGCGATGAACCAAACAAAGATTTACTTATTGACTTTCTCAATGAACTACTAAAAGAAGAGCAAGGCGAAATTACAGAATTGACATATTTAAAAAATGAGAACCTTTCGACTACAGAACTCAACAGAAAAGCAATTTTTGACCTATATTGCACAAACAAAAGGGGCGAAAAATTTATAGTTGAACTACAGAAAACAAAACAAAAATTTTTCAAGGACAGGACGGTTTATTATTCGACCTTTCCAATAAGGGAACAGGCTGTGATTGGCAGTGAATGGAACTTTGAACTTAAAAAAGTCTATACCATTGCCATACTTGACTTTATTTTTGACGAGGACAAATCTCAACCTGAAAAGTTGCGCTATGACGTAAAATTGAGCGACATAGAGACAAAAAAGATATTTTACGACAAGCTGACTTTCATCTATCTGGAAATGCCCAAGTTCAATAAATCAGCCGAGGAACTTGAAACCAAGTTCGACAAGTGGTTGTATGTATTGAAAAACCTCCACAAGCTTGACAGGATACCTGAAAAGCTCAAAGAAAATATTTTTTTGAAATTATTTGAAACAGCAGAAATTGCTAAATTCAGTCAGTCAGAATATCAAGAATATGAAGATAGTCTAAAATATTATAGGGACATCAAAAATTCTTTAGATACTGCAAAAGAAGAAGGGAAGGTTGAAGGGAAGATTGAAGGAAAGATTGAAGTTGCTAGAACTGGATTAAAAGAGGGTTTATCGGTTGAAATAATAATGAAATTGACTGGAATGACCAAAGAAGAAATAGAAAAGCTGAAAGAATAACAAATGGTAATCGAGTAGATGGCTGATGGTCAAATGACCGCCAGTACACCTCTCACACCACTGTACGTACGGTTCTCGTTTACAAAGGTTCATTAAGCATCAGTATTTTCGCTCTTTTCAACGAAAACACCTTTAGATAAAGCTAGTAAACTCGAAGTTTAAACCTCTTTATCGAATTTCAGACAACTTAATGTTCAGTCCTTCGGTATTTAGTTTTTTGTCGGATTTTGAAATACTCACTAAACTAAAATGCCAAAGCTATACAGTCTTTCACATTTGCAAACCACACTATTCAAGCAATCAAAATTAAGTAAAACATTTTTGAAAAACCTTATTAAAGATTCTATTTTCACTTATCCACGAAATTTAACATAGATTCATTATATTTTGTCAACTTTACTTTGTTGCAAAATGTTAAAATTTATTCGTTCGTCAAAGAAAACTTTTATTTTATCATTAAATTTCATTAATTTGTCAAAATTGATTGTCCTTTATTCATAATTATCAGTCTATAGTAGTATGAGAAATATTAGAATATTAGCTTTTCTGGCAGTTTTATTATCCTTTTCATTTACTGCATTTCCTCAAACAAATGAAAATTTTGAAATAGCAAAAACATATTTGGAAAACAAAGGCGAAGTTTATTTTAAATTCGTCAATCCCGGAATAAATCAAATTCTTAATTTAACTAAAGTAATATCAATAGATAATGTTGATAATGAGTTTGTTTATGCTTATGCCAATTCAAAAGAATTTGACAAGTTTCTGACATTTAATATTCAATACGAAGTACTTGATCATCCCGGAGATTTGAAATTTGAGCCAAAAATGTTTGACTCATTCGACAAAGCAACGATGGCGTTTGATGCTTATCCAACTTATGATGCCTATGTTGCAATGATGTATCAATTTGAGTCTGATTATCCTGATATATGTAAAATATATGATATAGGAACAACTGTAGATGGACGAAAATTATTATTTGCGAAAATAACTGATAGTCTTAATGTTCGAGAACATGAGCCACGTTTTATGTACACATCTACAATGCATGGTGACGAAACCACAGGTTATGTTACAATGTTGCATTTAATTGATTATTTGTTGAGTAATTATGGAATGGATTCAAGGATTACCAACCTTATTGATAATATGGAAATTTGGATTAATCCTCTTGAAAATCCTGATGGGACTTATAATGGTGGAAATAATACAGTTGATGGTTCTATAAGAAATAATGGAAATAATGAAGATTTAAACCGAAATTATAAAAATCCAGTTCAGGGAGATCATCCCGATGGTGCTTCTTGGCAACCTGAAGCTTTGGCAATGATGGGATTTACCGATACACTTCATTTTGTAATGTCGGCGAATTTTCACGGTGGAGAAGAAGTTGTAAATTATCCTTGGGATAGCTGGTCGTCTTCTCAAAGAACTCATGCTGATGATTTATGGTATAAGTATGTTTGTCATTTATTTGCAGATACTGTTCACGCAAATTCTCCTTCAACATATATGGACGATTCGTCGCCATCATTTGATCAAGGAATAACAAATGGTGCCGATTGGTATTTTGCTTTTGGCACTCGACAAGATTATATGAATTATTACAGGCATTGTAGAGAAATAACACTTGAAGTTTCAAATACTAAAACCATTCCAGCGTCTGAATTATTAAATCATTGGAATTACCTTTATCCATCTCTTATAAACTATATTGAACAAGCAACTTATGGTGTTAATGGAGTTGTAACTGACTCTTTAACAGGAGATCCGCTTTATGCTCATATTTTTATTCAATCTCACGATGTTGACAGCTCAGATGTTTTTACAGAATTACCTATGGGAGATTATTACAGACCTTTATTAGCTGGTTCTTATGATATTACATACAGTTCAAATGGTTACATTTCTAAAACTTTTAATGTAAATATTACAAATAGTACAACAACTGTTTTAGATGTTCAACTTGCCAGAACTTCTATACCTCCTGTAGCTGGTTTTACGGCTGTTAAGACAAATTATTGTTCTGCTCCAGTTACTGTTCAGTTTGTTAATAGCACAGTAGATGCAAGTAGCTATTTGTGGGATTTTGGTGATGGAAATACTTCAACAGAATTCAACCCAACTCACATTTATGATGCTTTAGGAACTTATACTGTTTCTTTATCTGCAACAGGATATGGCGGAACAGATAATTATGTTATAACTGATTATATTTTTATTGATTTATCAAATCCTTGCGAATTTTCGATGTTAACTTCCGGAACAGATAGTTCAACCAATTGCGAAGGGATTTTATACGACAGTGGAAATTCATATAATTATCAGGATTATACTAATAGTACATATACAATTTCGCCAGCAGGAGCAAGCAGTATTACTTTAACATTTTCGGAGTTTTCTTTTGAAGATACTTACGATTTCCTTTATGTGTATGATGGACCAAATACTGCTAGTACATTAATTGGGGTTTATTCTGGTACTAATTTGCCAAATGGAGGCACAATTACAACTACGTCTGGTTCAGTAACTTTTAAGCAAACTTCAGATCAAAATACAAATGGTTCTGGTTTTGTATTAAATTGGGCTTGTAGTTATCCTACAACTACTCCAATTCCGGATTTTACGTCTAACAAAACTCAAACATGCGATGGAATTATAGAATTTAACGATTTATCAACTCAAGGTCCAGTTTCTTGGTTTTGGAACTTTGGTGATGGAACAAATTCAGTTGAGCAGAATCCAATTCATATATTTACACAAAATGGAGTATTTGATGTTAAATTAATTGTTACAAATGCTTTTGGTTCAGATTCTATAACAAAATTAAGTTTTATTACAGTTGATATGCCAATAGCTCCAACTACGACTTCTGATTCAATATGTGGTTCAGGTAATGTGAATTTATCTGCCTCAGGAGCAGGAACATTGAATTGGTATTTGGATGAAGTTAGTGATAGTATAATTAATATAGGAACAAGTTTTCAAACACCAACATTAATATCATCAACCAATTATTATGTATCATCATTAATAGATAATCCGATTCAGAATGTTGGTTCGGTTGATTATAATGCAAACGGTGGTTGGCATACAAGTGGAACTTATTATAATATGTTTGATGTTTATAAACCATTAGAAATAGTATCTGTTTTTGTTAAGAAGCAAAATGCCGGAAATGTTACTGTGGCTTTATTAAGTTCAACTGGAGCAGTTTTGCAAAGTATTACTAATTCTGTTTTGGCAGGAACTAGCCGTATTAATTTGAACTTTATTGTTGAACCTGGAACAAATTATGGTTTAAAGGTTACAAATGCAACAAATTTATGGCGAAATAATAATGGTGTAACTATGCCTTATGAAATTTCAGGATTAATAGGTATTACAACTACAAATGCAGGTTCAAATTTATATTATTACTTGTATGATTGGGAAGTTCGTGAGGCAGCTTGCGAAAGTCCAAGAACTATTGTGTCTGCAATAATTAACGATATTCCAATTCTTAATTTAGGAAATGACGAAAACACTTGCGAAGGAATGACTGCTCAAATTACGGCACCGTTAGGATATAGTTATTTGTGGTCAACAGGAAGTACATTACAAACTATAAATGTTACAATTTCAGGAGATTATTCATTAACGATTACAGATTCAAATATGTGTTCAAATAGTGATACGATTAATGTTAACTTTAATACTTTGCCTGTTGTAACATTAGGAAATGATACTTCAATTTGTGATGGTTCAAATTTATTACTTGATGCTGGTTCTTGGAGTAGTTATTTGTGGTCGAATTTATCTACATCACAATCAATACAAGTTAGTAATCAAGGAAATTTTGCAGTTATGGTTACTGACGCAAATTCGTGTTCTAATTCTGATACAATCAATGTGTCAATAAATTCATTACCTGTTGTAAATCTTGGTAATGATACTTCAATTTGTGAAGGAACAAGTTTGACATTTGATGCTGGTTCTTGGAGTAGTTATTTGTGGTCGAATTTATCTACATCACAATCGATACAAGTGAATAATCAAGGAAGTTTTTCAGTTATAGTTACTGATGCAAATTCATGTTCTAATTCTGATACAATCAATGTATCAATAAATTCATTACCTGCTGTAAATCTTGGTAATGATACTTCAATTTGTGAAGGAACAAATTTGACACTTGATGCTGGTTCTGGATTTAGTTATTTATGGTCAAATTCATCTACATTGCAAACGCTAATTGTAAATTCTCCAGATGTTTATCAAGTTACAATTACAGATAATAATAATTGTTCTGCAAATAATCAAATATCAATTATGTTTGATTCATTGCCAGTTGCCGATTTTAGCTATGTAGTTAATAATGGCGAAGTTGTATTTACTAACTTATCTGTTTTATCAGATACTTATGATTGGAATTTTGGAAATGGAACAAATTCAAGCCAAATAAATCCTTCTGTTATATATACTAGCAGTAATTTATATTTAGTGTCTTTAACTGCATCAAATTCTTGTGGTTGGGATTCAATTGAGAAAAATATAAATGTTATAATTTCTGGAATTAATGATTTTTCATCAAGTAATATTAAAGTTTATCCTAACCCAGCTTCAAATAAGTTAAATATTGATTTTAACGAAAACTTCAAATTAAGAAGTTTGGTTATTAGCGATATTACTGGAAAAGTAGTTCTTAAAAAAACATATAATGATAATTATGATTTACTTGAATTAGATTTAAGTGGAATAAAATCAGGAGTTTACGTTGTTGAATTAAATAAGGAAATTGAAAATATTGTTTTTAGGTTAATAATTGATTAATAGTTTTTTTTAGTTGTTTGTTTATTCAAAAATTATTTAATAACGATAATTTTTGGGGTTAATTAGAAAAGCCATCTGCAATACAGATGGCTTTTTTAGCTTTTTTTAAAGATATGTTATTAATTAAAAACACATTGTAAAATCATAAAAATTATGAATTTGAATTAAAAAAATAATTTTTATTGTGTATTTTAATGATATTGTTATATCTTTGGGGACATTTTAATTAAAAATTATGAGTAAAGGTACAGTAAAATTTTTCAACAATTCTAAAGGATTTGGATTTATCACACCTGATGAAGGTGGCAAGGATGTATTCGTACATGTTAATGGTTTAATAGACGAAATATCTGACGGTGATAAAGTTAGCTACGAAGTAGAAGAAAGTCCAAAAGGATTAAACGCATTAAATGTTAAAGTAATATAATAATATATTATTCCACTTATTACGTTGAAACAAGCCTATCAAATTGATAGGCTTTTTTTATTCAATATAGTTAAACTTCCAATAATGGATGGAATCGCAAGATTTATAATCCATAATAAAGTAGATGCTGAAAGTATTCCAGCCAATTGACTAGAGAATAAAGCTCCAAAAAATAGAATTATTGAACCTCTTATTCCAATTTCTGCTAAAGTAAATGATGGAATCAGAAACATTATGAAATAAGTAGAAGCAACAACAACATAAGATTCTGCAAAATGTATGTTTACATTGAAAAATAAAAACAATAAATAAAATTGAATTACAAAAATAGCATATCTAAATGTGCTTAAAATTAGCACGTTGATTAATTCGTAAAAATTGTATTCATTGCAAATCAAATAAAAATGTGAATATTTTTTTAGAAATCTTATTTTTGAAATTGTCAGAATTATTTTCCCAATATTAAAATAAGCAAATAATGTAAGTATTAGTATTACTGATAGTAATGAATAATAAATTACTGGATTAAATTTTTCAAATTGAGCTATATTGTGAAATCTGAAAATTACAAATAATCCAATTAGTCCATTAATTATAGTGATTACAATTTGTGCAATGCTACCTACAAAAGTTGCAAAGCTTCCCTTTACTCTATTTTCGGGTTTTAAAAACAATATTCGACCAGCAAACTCCCCTGTTCTGTTAGGAGTTAATAATGCAGCTGTAATACCTGATAATATTGCTTTGTAAGATGTTAGAATATTAACATTTTCAATTTTACTAACTAATAATTTCCATTTATAGCTTTCGAAAAGCCAATTAAAAAACATGAGAATTAATGTTGTTAGTAAAAATAAAAAGCTGATAATTGTAAAATTAAAATTCGCAAACTCTTCCCATAGCTCACTAAATTCCGACAATTTGTAATAAATGAAGTAAATGGAAGCAATGAAAATTGCAATTTTGAGGATTAAATATATTGTTTTATTATTCTGCATTATTTCCAACCATCTAACTTCAAACCTCAACCGAGCTTGCGAGCTCAACGAAGTTAAACTTCAAACTTCTCTTTACCACATAGGCACACTTCGATACTTCTACTTCGCTCAGTAACCACTACGCTCATTGCAACACATAGTTACATTAATTGAAATCACATAGAACAATATAACCATTTAACAATATAACTATCTAACTTCTTCAAACCTCTTCTTCTACTTATCCGCCTCAAACATAGGATCCCAAGGTGGAAGTTTCATTGGCTTTTGTTCAAGAATTTTTAAAGTTTCAGCTTCAACAAAGCGTTTATTTATAACAACTCTGAACATATATTGGTCGAACCATTCGTCTGTCATTGTTAAATAACCATTATTTCCAGATTTTGCTCCCCAGCTGTTTTCGAGTTGCCATTTTGTAATTTTATCATTTGCATCAACATCGCAAGCTACTAGTGCCATTCCATGACTTGAACCACTTTCACGAGTTAATATTCGTTGCTTTTTATTCATTCCGAATTTCACACCAAATAATGACTCTGCATCATAATTATCAAGCGATAAATAACCCGTTTCAGAATTTAATTGTTTGCCTACATCGCAAGAGAAATACATAGCTTCATTATCTTTAATTGATTTTTTAGCAAATTCCTTAATTTGAGTTGAAGGAAGGTTAATGAATTTCCAGTTTGATCCTTCAAACATATTTCTATCGTATTCAATTTCATATAATTTGTTGTATTCACGAGTTGGGTCGTCCATGAGTAATACATAATCTGATAATTTAATTCCAATATATTCATCGTAAAATGATTTTGGTGTATATTCTTTATAATCAGATAATTTGCTGTCTTTGTCGGTATATCTCCAATTGAATTTAGTAGGCGGTTCTCCTAAGCCAATTGCAAGCATTTTATATACTTCGCCAAGCATTTGTAGCTTCTTGTCTTCAATAAAGTTTTTATCTTTTTTCTGATTTACTAAATCTCTTAAAATGAGTCCATTTTCACGTAATTTTGTGCGAATAATTTTTTGTAAAAGACTTGTATTCTCAGAGTTTTGTGTTTCGGACATAACGTCTTTTGGAACAACTCCATATTTTTCGACAAGGTCAACAAATAGATTCCATACGCCACCATCGCCAAGAGCATTTTCGAAAAGCCAAACTACAGTTCTGTCGTCAACAGGTTGATTTGCAGTTGCAATAATTCCTTCAAGATATAAATTTGCTTTTTCAAATTGATCCCAGAAGTAAAGATAGTTTGTTGAAAATTCAAAATTATCGACACCTGTTTTTGCCATTACTTTCGGACGCATAACATTAAGGCTTGTAAACATCCAGCAACGACCAGAGTTTTTCTGGTCAGTAATTCCTTTTACCGAAACTTTGTATTTGAAATTATGGTCAACTTTGCCAATATGTTGGCGATTAAGCGTTAGTTTTTGTAAGTTATTTTCAGTTGTTGCATTTGTAATTGCCTTGATTACAGGGTCGTTCGCATTATAACTTTTGCGAATTTTTTCAAGTTTTTCGGGGGTTATGCTACCGGGGATTTGGGCTGAAATAACGCTAGTTATAAAAAGTGAAATTAAAATTAAATAGTGTTTCATATAAATTTGGGTTATATTAGTTACAAATCGCATCTAAATTACAAATATGACAATATTTATCGTTTGATAGATAAGGAATTATGCCGTTTTGAGAGTTTGGTTTATTTGACGGCTTATTATTTCCGTAACGATTAATTTTACTACTAAATAATACTTTAATTAATTTAATTGGAATATTATTAGTTTCAGGATGACAACGTTTTGTTGTTGAAATTATAAAATTGCTAAAATAATTTCCGGCATTAAATTGGTCTGTATTATTGTGTAAATTATCTGATTTTAAATTACATAAAATTATATAACATGTGTGATTTTTATAATAAAATAAAATATAATCACACATAGCTTTGTAGTTTCCATCATTAAAAAATGGAAATTTTTCCATTATTTTTTCTTTTGGTTCATCAAACTTGTAAGCTATGACAGGGTTTTCAGTATTTCGTCTGAATTTAGCTTTTTTACATTTTGCACTTTTTCGTTTCTCTAAAAGTTCAAATGTTTCCTCTTTTGAAGAAATTGAAAAATTAAACGTTTGATTTATAGTTTTTTTAATAAATGAAATCATAACTAACGTATATTACTCAAAAAGGGAAAAATAAATATCTTCAGAAACATTATTTAAGTCAGTTATTTCACCATCAATAGTAGGTACTTCAAAACCAGTTTCATTAATATCTAATAAAATATTTGTATTTTCATTAAATAAATAAGCACCAACTTTGTTAAAATCAAGTAATTCATCTTTAGTGTAATTATATTTAGCCAATAATTTTTTAGCTTTTTTCTCATTAGATTTTAATCTAATTAAATTGTTAATTTCCCTTGTAAAATAATCGCTATGAGTACTGATAATTACTTTAATACCTCTATTAACAGCACTTGCAATAATTCGAGCAATTAATCTTTGATTATCGGGATGTAAATTAAGTTCAGGTTCATCTATAAAAATAACATCGTTATTAAATGCCAAATACTTAAAATAAAAAACCAGACCAACTAATGATTTTACTGTTGATGATGAAGTTTGTAAACTTAGAGATTCTTTAGAGTTATTTGGGTTAAACTTAACTTCGTTATACATGCCGATAGAAAATGTTCCTCCAAGCAATTGTTTTTCAATGTTTTCAGCAATGTCTCTAAAAGGAGCATTTTTGATTAGTGCATATTTTTCAAGATTATTTACAAAATATAAATAATCATTAATAGATAATGGGTATAAAACAATATCTCTGCTATTTAGCTCAGGTAAAAATTTAATATTTGATTTATTACTAATTACATTATGTCTTTGTAAAGATTTTTGCTGAATTATTTCTTTAGAAAATAAATGAATAGCAGAACGTTCAGCTGGAAAAAAAATTGATTTATTAAAAATATCAAAAAAAACTTTAGATAAAGCTCTAATTATATATTCCTTTATCTCAAGATATAAATCATCTATAGAAGTAGAATTCTTGGATATTTTAATTTCAGTATAATTTTTATTTAACAATAAATCTTCCTTTGAATGAGAAAGCTTAATTATAGGATTATTAATTGAGTTAGACGATGAAAAGAATTCGTAAATATATCTCTTTATTAGTTCATCAAAACAATCAGTAAAATGATGAATTTCTTTATTAAGAAATTTAGATAAATAAAATTTTATATCTGTATCGCTTTCAATATAATATTTTTTAAATTCAGAATTATTATTAAAATCATCTATAATTTCTGAAAACTTGTCAGTTACACATACATTTAAACTATAAATATGGTCAAAGTCATATAGCCGATAAAATCCATACACCAAATTAGCCATATAAGACTTACCAGTATTATTAGGTCCAGTCAGAATAATCAAATCCTTAGATAAATCAATTTCTGCTTCTTTTAAAACTCCAAAATTTTTCAGTTGTATTTTCATGTGTTTATGATTTGTTTTTTATTTGCCACATGTAACTCGCCATTATTATCATGCAAATGTTTAAGCATAAGATTATGGCTCGGTTCATTTCTTTAATAAATTAATGAATATCAACATAATGAATCAATGTCATTACAAATATAATAATTAAATATGAATAACCTCTCCATAAGCCGCCGCTGCGGCTTCCATAATTGCTTCTGACATTGTAGGGTGGGGGTGAACCGATTTAATTAACTCATGTCCTGTAGTTTCAAGGTTCATTG
>Ga0154347_1170_pt1 | contig 11905 bp, 11 predicted proteins | sample RifGroA2_FD_115875 | JGI IMG/M metagenome (GOLD analysis project Ga0154347, IMG submission 115875) | Bacteroidetes bacterium GWA2_31_9
TGACTGTGGGGTATCTTCTACCTGTAATGGAGATGTGTCCTCAATGAACACTTCAAGTTTTACAACATCAGCTCTAGCAAATCAAGTTGTAACAGACTGTTCAGGTAAATTTGTTGACTCAGGTGGCGAAAATGCAGAATACTCAGATAACGAAAATTACACTTTCACAATTTCACCAGCAGGAGCTAGTCAGATAAGTGTATTTTTCACAGATTTGAATATTGAATTAAATTACGATACGCTTTGGGTTTACGACGGACCAAGTGTTGCGTCGCCTTTAATCGCTTTCTATACCGGAGTTAAAGACACATTTACTTTGGTTTCGACAAGCGGAAGCATTACTTTTAAATTCTGGACTGATTATGCAACAACAAAATCGGGTTGGATTGCAAACTGGACAAGCTATGGAAGTAATTGCAACAACCTTCCGTTGACATCAATTTCACCTCTTTCTCAGAACTGGCAATCAACAAATTTTGATGTGTCATTTATTGATTCCGATAATAGTGGTGTAGGATTAAACAAAGAATTTTATTTCGTAAGCGATTTTAATGGAACAGATTGGTATGCAAATTCAAGCAATGGATTTTTGAACGATAATTTTAATACTGTTTTAAATTCTGAATGGCAAACTCCAGTAGGTCAGTGGGATATTGTTAATAGTGACGTAGTTCAATCTGATGCAGTATTGTCAAATACTAATATGTATGTACCTGTAAAACAGGATAGTAATTTTACATATTTATACAATTTCAAAATGAAAATACTTAACGATGCCACTAGCACAACAGAGCGTGCCGGAATATACATTTTTTCTGACGATTCAACAGGAGTGGAGCGTGGAAATTCATATTTGATTTGGTTCCGACCTTACGAGAAAAAAATCCAGCTTTGGGAAAACATAAATAATGTTGACTACCTTAGAACTTACGATTATTACAATTTGGCTTTCGATACTTGGGTCGATGTCAAGTTTGTTTATAATCCGCAAAATGGCGAAATGAAAGTTTATTTGAATGATGTTTTGGCAACTTATTGGGTCGATTCAAATCCATTACAATCTGGCGATTTTATTTCGTTCCGTTCAACATATTGCAGTGTAAAAATTGATGATGTAAAGATTTACAAATCAAGGATAAATACTCAAAATATTTCAATTGGAGATTCGTTAAGCGATGTGCGTTTTCAGAATGTTTCGCCTTCTGTTCCATCGTGCAAAGTTTCTTCAATCGTTATTGATAATATGAATTATATCTCTGTAACTGATTCATTATTTGCAAATATTGACTGGACTGCTCCATCGAATATTATTAACGTATTCGACGGATTATCAGGTGATTCTGATACAACAAATTCAATAAGTATTTTATCGGCTCATTGGAATAAGTCAACTGATTCAAATTCGGATATTGCACAATATTGGTACGCAATTGGTACAAGCCCCGGATTAAACGACATTCTCGACTGGATGCCAAATGGGCTTGATACTTCTGTTACTGCTACTGGAATTATGACTTTGCAAAATGGCATTACTTATTATTTTTCGGTTATTGCAGAAAATAATGCTGGTTTATTCTCAGACACAGCATATTCTGACGGACAATTGGCTGTTTTAAATCCCGAAATAATATTCTATTCCGACAATACTATAATTTGTCAGGGCGGTTCGCTCAGCTATATTAATAACTCGAAAAATGCAACATCATATTCCTGGATTTTTGAAGGTGGAAATCCTTATACAAGCAACGATTTTGAACCAATTGTAACTTACGATACTGCAGGAGTTTATAATGTTACATTAATTGCTTCGGGTGTAGCCGGAACCGACACGTTATTAATGAATTCCTACGTTACAGTTCATGCTTTAACGGTTTCAGAATTTTCGGTTATTGATTCAACTTTAAATTTACCCTCAGCAGTTGCAATATTTTCAAATTTATCGCAAAATGCTTTTTCATATTTATGGAATTTTGGTGATGGAGCAACTTCTACTGATGCAAACCCTTATCATATCTATTCAACAGTTGGAAATTATACAATTACGTTGATTGCTTACAGCAGTGATTGCGAAAATGATACACTTGTAATGGAGAATTATATTTTTGTTGGTTTTCCTGTTGATGTTGAGGAAGTTTCATTAGATGAATCAATTAATGTTTATCCAAATCCAGCAAAAGATAAAATTTATATCGAAAACATTAATTTAGAAAAAATGAATTATTCGATAAAATTAATTGATGTTACCGGTCGAGAGCTAAGTATTGATAAATCTGAAATTAATAATAAATTATCAGTTTTGGATTTGAAAAAATTATCTGCAGGAACTTATACTTTATTGTTTTTTGAAAATAATAATGTAATTTTAAATAAAATTTTCACAATTGTAGAATAATTAAACCTAAGAATATGCCACAGATTACACAGATTTGCACAGATTTGAAACTACCGAAGGTAGTTTTACATTGTAATTAAAAGACCAATCTGTGCAGAAAATTTGCGTAAATTCGTGAACTTAGCGAAGCGACTCACGAATACCTTAAAAACAAGCAATATATGAGTAAATCTGTGGCATCAAAAACTTTAAATATGAAAAACATGAAACATTTAATGACAGTTATTTTTGTATGTGTTTGTCTTTTAGTAAAAAGTCAGACAGTCGTTCAAGATGTAATTTCTTCTGGTGGAGGATATTACGACAATGGCACTAGCAAGCTAAGTGTTACAATTGGTGAAACTTTTACGGAAACATATTCCAATTCAGGAGCTACTCTTAATCAAGGATTTCAGCAAAGCGATTATAATATTACTGAGCTTAAACAGTCCACAAAATCAAATATTTCTGCAACAGTATTTCCAAACCCTACAACTAATAAAATTAACTTAAAGTTTGAACAAAAAACTGATGAAGCTATTAGTTATGTTTTAAACGATTATTCAGGAAAAATTATTGAAAAACAAGCTATTTCAAAAGAAAAATTGCTTGTTGAGGTTGACTTCCGAAATTTATCTGCAGGAATTTATTTTTTGAAAGTTTTCAATACAAATGGCGATTTTCTAAAAACTTTTAAGATAGAGAAGTTGAAATAGAAGGTCGTTGAGCGTAGCCGAAACGACATGCATCAAATTTCCGAATTGGACACTGAGCTTGTCGAAGTGCCAACAATTTAATTTTTCTTACAAATCATCAAAAACAAAGGATAGCTTTTAGTTTTATCTTCAAATTCCTTTACAATTTCTAGGCATATTTTATAATATTCAACCTTGAATCCACTGTTCGATAGTATTTTACTAAGCTTAATTTTGTCAAATCCGTTATGTCCATTAAAATCTGGATGTTCTGAATGGAAAGAGCCATCTTCTGCTACTAAATCAGCAATGCACAAAAAGCCTCCGCTTTTCATTTTTGAATTAAACTCCTTTGCAATATTTTTAACATCAAGTACATGGTGCAAAGTCATCAATGTGTAAATTACATCAAAATCGTTTTGTGCTAAGTCACTTTCTAAGGAATCAATCTGAATTGGTTTAAAATTTTCAATTCCGGCTTTTACAATTTTCTCTTTCAAAACCGTTATCATACCATCAGAATTATCGGCTAGAGTAATTGTTTTAAAAAAGTCTTTTAATTGAAAACTAAGTAAGCCTGTTCCACAACCAAATTCAAGGGCATTCATGCGATTATTGGTAGGGATAAATTCCATAATTTCTTTAGCAATTATTACAGCTCTTTCAGTTTTCTTTGGGTCATTATCCCAATCTCTTGCTTGTTTGTCGAAGTGCATATTTTATTATTTTCTTTTTGTAATTATTATAGACTAAGAGGCTGTTTAAAATTTAATATTTATAATTACAGACGTTAAAAATAAGCCACTAAAGCACAAAATAACGAAATCCCTCAAAATTATTTTTTGTACTATCTTATTCATTTAGTGCAATTTGGTGTTTTCGAGTTTTTGTGGCAAAAAGTAATATTAAAACTTTAAATTAAAATTTAAACAGCCTCTAACTTTTCTTCAAAAAATCTCCATCAATGATAAGGAGTTTTACACCATTTTCCGAAAATGACCGATGAGAACTAAGCTCGTCAGACACCACATAAGTTTCGCCACTTGAAAGTTTAATTTTCTCACCAGTAATTAGTTCACTAATAAATTCTCCTTCTAAACAGTGTACAATGTGTCCTTTCTGACACCAATGGTCAGCAAGGTAACCTTTTGAATATTCAACTATACGAACTCTTAAGTCTTGGAATTGAACAGTTTGCCATAGTGCTATTCCTGTTTCGCCTTTATATTCAACTTTTTCAATTAAATTCCAGTCTATTGTTTGAAATGGTATATTGCTCATTTTTTTTGTCTTTTAAGTTTCAATTGTGCTAAAAATCAGATAATTTACTAGGTACTGGAAATGAATAACGTAAAACTATATCTATTAATTTTCTTGATTTTTTTAGTTTTTCAATTAGCTCTTATCGGGTGTATTTTGCCTAAACAATTTATAATTTTCAACCACATTAATTTTGTACAATTTCTTGGCATCGGCAGATAAAAATGACTTGTCAACCATAGCTAATATTTCATTTTCTTTTTTATTAAATAAGTCAATAATTCTTGTAATAATAGGCACTCTAATATTTAAACGCTTTCCAAATTCAAAAAAATCGACATTCTTATAATTATATTTTTTTCCTAATGGCAAACTAGTTTGCTCAAATTCTTCAAATAGATTCAACGCCAATAAATTATCTGTAACATGAATCTTGGTATTCATTAAATCATACGAAGGTGATAACATCATATCGCCATCGGCAGTTTCCAACAGTGAAATGTTTTTTAAATGAACGTCCCCATTTCCAGTAAGAAAATTGAATATCAGAATACGAAGAAAATCAATTCTATTTAATGGGCTAAGCCATTCCCCAACATTTTGATAGGTTTTTGATATATATTTATGAGCCGCTTTAAGAACTGACACGAAATCTTCCTGATTTAATTTTTTGCCATTCTCGTCATAATCAAAGCGTTTTGTTATATATGCCGGAGTTCCATTGGCAAAGTTCATAAAAGCACATTCGGCTATTTTGATACCAAAAAGTTGTTTGGCTATTTGCATAGTTACATGTTCATTTGCAGGCGATTGGTCTGACAAATTAAACCTCGACAACATTGGTTTTATAATGTACTGAGATTTTTCATCTACATCCATTTTTGGAATTAACTCAATTCCCCTTGGTTTTCCAATAAATCCTTTTCGTTGAACTCCCGAGATACTAAATCCCATCGGTTGACCATCAATTCTTTTTGAAATATCTTCCCAATTAAATTTGAGTTGAGGACTGACCTTTGAGCGGTTAAATAAAATTGTTTCACAAGATGAACAAAATCCTTTTGTATTATCTTTAAGACATCCGTTACACTGTGCCATGTTCTATGTTTTTTACTGTTATTGCACCAATTGTATCGTATTGACAGGTTAATGCCAATAAGCTCCAATCGTCGCTAGGGTCAATACTTAAAGCTTTGCAAATTTGTTCTCGATTCTCGCCTTCGCTAAGAATGGATTTGAAATAGTGAAATAATTCTTTGGAATGATACGATTTTTGAGTTTTAGACATATTAACCGAAATTGGTCGTGTTGTAACATCTTCAATAAAGGCATCATCATACTCAAAATGATAACCATCATCATCAACCCAAAGTTCCCCTGCCTTTATATTTCCTTTATATATGACTTCTAATTTATTACCTATTCTCATCTGTTTATAATTTTATATATATTTGATAATTAATGAATTGTCTTGCCGCAGATTGCACTAATTAACACGGATTTGATTCACAGATTTTTTTTGAATTATCACAGAAGAAACAAACTTTGGTTGTTTTAAATCTGTGAACATAGCGAAGCGACTCACGAATGCCTTTAAAAATATGCGATTTATGAGTAAAATTTGTGTAATCTGTGGCTAGTTTCTTCTCTATAATCAATCTCTTGTGTGTCTTTTTTTAGTCTCCGATAAATCGGAGTAGGCAGTGAATGTTTCATATTCTATTACTTGTGCTTTTTTACTTCCACTTTTATTTCCAAATTGAGATATTCAAAAATATTTTGTAATACTTCAAATGTCGGATTTCTAACCCCAAGTTCGATTTGGGAAATGGTTGTCTTAGACATGCCTGTTAAGTCGGCTAAGTCCATAATGGTTAAACCCAATATTTCCCTTCTGTGTTTTATTAATTTTCCTAGTTCTTCTATTTTCATAAACTGTACCATTATATAGGTAATATTTTATCAAAGATACTTATTTTATTTTTATTTGTCAAATAAATATCAATATAAAGGTAAAATTACAACAAAAATATTCAAAATCATCATAATTGTTGAAAATATACCAATATATTGGTACAAGTATAGTGAAATATTGAAAAATTGTCACAATTGTGAGTATTGTACCAATATAATGGTACGCAGAAAAACATCACAGAATTTTGCCAAATTTAACAGATGATAATTAGCACGTTGTTTCTTTTTTTGAAAATCTTTGTGCTGCTTTGTGGTTTATTCTGTTCACATTTTCAACTTTTTATACCAACTAAATAATTATACCGATTATTGATAGAGTTAAGTTAACTGTTTTTTCTGCTTAGATTTTATCGGAGAAAGCCTGTATGTTCTTTTTTTAGCTTTGATTTCTTTCATCAACTTTCTAAAGTCAGCAAGTTCTTCTTCTGTCCATGGCTCAGATTTTACAGTGAAATCAACATCTCTCGGTTCTTTGATTAGTCCCATCTTTTTATGATTTAATTATTGTGAAATTAATTTTAATGCAGTACTAAAGGTTCTTAAAAATATTAAAACGTTGAAAAATAATTTGAAAGAGAAACAAGAATTCAAATCTTTATTTGACTTAATATAAGCTTACACTACTAACCTACTAAAATTTTAATTTTCTTGGAACTATTTAATAGACATCTTTCCAACATAAATTTTAAAACCTTATTCCATATTTTTTTAACCTTAGTAGAAAAAAATATCATACACAAAACTAACCTTATTACCTTATTTTAATCTCTCAATAAGGTAATAAGGTTAAATCGTAACCATTTATTGATTTCTACTAAGGTTGCAGTAAAAAAATAAGGTTTTTATAAATAATTGTGTATAAAAATAGCTATTTGATTAATTTGGAAAGATGTCCAATATATCACGCAAAGCTCGCAGTGAACGCAAAGGATAATGACCGCAGAAAAAAAATCATTACTGATTTTTCGCTTTGCGAACTTAGCGAGCTTGGCGTGAAGTAAATTTTTTACAGAAAAATTAAATTATCGTTTAAATATCCTTATGTGTAACATCAGTTAAATATTATTCCTTTTTTAGATGCTGAAACAAATTCAGTATAATCTGACTCGGGTTATGAGTCAATCTGAATTTATTTCAGATTCTCAGTCTTTTCCAAATATCTTAACCTCAATATTAAAACTTATTTTCAGTAAAGTAAAAACACTCAACTGAGGTACTCTGGAAATAGTAAAATGATTCCTAATAAAGTACAAAATAAATTAACAAATTTCATCTGGATTTCTGCTTGTATGAAAAACTGCAGAAATAACAATAACATCAATCTCAGAAATAAAATATACAACAATAAACGGAAAAACATCTACTGTGGCAAAACGGAAATTGTTGTATTTTTGGTTTTTTTCTTATTACTTTTATAATAGCCTTAATTTTTGAATAAAATTGTTTACCTAGCCCTATTTTTTGTTCATTGTACCAATCAATGCTTTGATTAATTTCTATTTCAGCTTTTTTAGAGATTTGAATTTTAAAACTCATAATCTACTTTCTATTTTTTTACACACATCTTCCCATTTTTCAAAAGAATCTGGATTTTGTTGGTACTCAATAAACCTCTTATCAAGCTCAGCTTTTTGAACAGCAGATAGTTCAAATTTTAATTCATTTTCTTTAACTCTGACAAAGGAAAGGCTTTTCATGAGCTCTATGAAAAAACTAACTTTACTATCATGTACTTCAATCGAAAATTGTTTCATGTTGTGTCGTTTAATTATGTTCTAACAAAAGTATCAAATAATAACTAAACATACAATATTAGGTTTAATGTAGTTACAACTTTTGAAAAGTTTCAATTAATCAACTGGTTTACACGCACATCTTGCGAGTATTATTTTTTATTGGCTATAGCATTTAAACTTGGCAAGATGCCAATTGAATATTCACTCTCAGGATGCGAATAAATGCTGAAATGTTAATTCCAAACCAAAACCCCATCAACATTTGAAATCTTTTCAGTATCAATCAGCCATTTTATAACTTTAAATGCTTTTTCTTCATTATCCAAAAAATGCTTCATCAGCTCATCAATATTTTGAGGATTTGAACTAATTGAAGTTTTTATTGCATCTAATATTGTATCAAATTCATACTTACTGAGACCAAGTTCGTTACGGCTTCGACAAACATCACAAACTCCACATCTTGAATGAGATTCTTCACCAAAATATTCTAATAAAATTTTACTTCTACACTTTGATTTAGTTGAAGCATAATCAATAACAGCATCAATTTTTATAAGATATTTTTCCTTTCTGGTTTTGTAAACATCTTTTGATAAAAAAATTGCTTTATCCTCCAAACGCCCTTCTATAAAAACTACTTGTGGAGTTCGTTTCTGAGGAATATAATGTATAATTTTTTGTTTAGCTAATTGAATCAGCAAGTCTTTTACAATTCTTGTATCTAATTTCGACTTTTTGGCTATAAATTGCTCATCAATTAAAACAAAATCAGAGAACAGCCCTGTATAAGTTCTAAGAATTAATTTTATAAATCCATCCATAGTTCGGTTGGCAACCTGAAATTTGTATAAATCCTCACGATTAACTACAAAATGAATTTTTGAAGGATGATTCAATTCATCAGTAACTTCCAAAAAACCTGCTGATTGCAAAATCACTAAAGAACTATGAATTGTAAAAATATCTTTATGACAATACTTTGCAAAATCGCCAATATCAAAATCAAAAACCATATTTTGATTAAAGCCAACAGCAATCTGATAATAATTCCCCAACGAAGAATAAATTGACTTAATAATCTCAGGTTCGGGAAAAGTTTTGACAATTCGTTGCTCAATTTTCAGTTTATCCGAATTATTATAAAGCAAAATACCGAAAGCAGTTTTTTCATCACGCCCTGCCCTGCCCGCTTCCTGATAATAAGCCTCAAGCGAATCGGGCAAATCTATATGTACAACAAATCTTACATCATCTTTGTCGATTCCCATTCCGAATGCATTTGTTGCAACAATAATCCTGCATTTACCAGATTTCCAATTCATTTGCTTTAAATCCCTTGTATTGTTATCCAGTCCTGCATGAAAATAATCTGCCGAAATATTATGTTTATTTAAAAAATCTGAAATTTCCTTAGTCTTTTTTCTGTTGCGAACATAAACAACTCCTGTTCCTTTTACGTTTTCAACAATTTTTAAAAGATGCGTTAATTTATCCTCAACATTTCTGACTATATAATTCAGATTTTTTCGTTCAAAACTTTTTCGGAAAACATTCTTTTTCGGAAACTGTAATTTATCCTGAATATCGTCAACAACATTTGGCGTTGCAGTAGCAGTTAATGCTAAAATAGGAACATCAGGTAAAATTTCTCGAATTTTTGCAATTTCAAGGTAAGAAGGCCGAAAATCGTAACCCCACTGCGAGATACAATGAGCCTCATCAACAGCAATGAGACTTATGTCCATTCCCTTCACTTTATTTCTAAAAAGCTCAGTACCAATCCTCTCAGGAGATAAATATAAAAACTTTATATCTCCATACATACAATAATCGAGAGTAATCTTTAACTCCTCTCTGGTCATTCCAGTATAGACAGCTTTTGCAGAAATTCCTCTTTTTTTCAGATTTTCGACCTGATCTTTCATTAATGCAATTAATGGAGTTACAACCAAACAAATTCCGTCTTTTGCAAGAGCTGGAACCTGAAAAGTTATGGATTTTCCTCCGCCGGTTGGCATAAGACCAAGAGTATCAATACCATCATAGACCGATTTAATGATGTCTTCTTGAAGAGGTCTGAATGTAGAATATCCCCAGTATTTCAGTAATATTTCTCTAAATAAAGTCAAGTTTAAGAAGTTTTAAATAATTTATTCCAAAATTAATAATAATTGTCATTGGTTACAAGGTGAAGAGGGATAAAGTTATAAGGGGAATAAAGTTATAAGGTTATAAGGTTATAAGGGGATATGGGGTTAAGGTATATATAATGATCAAAAGTTATTTGTGTATTTAGTGTCTCTTAGAAAACTCCAATAATTTCGTTACTCTGGTTTTGAAAACAGTCATTTACATTCGTAAACTCCTTATTTTCAAAACTGCGAAAGCCTCATTCTTGAAGTTTTCTAAAGAAACATTGAGTTTTCTTATTGACACTATTTATAGATAAAACATAAGTTAAATGAATCAAAAAACCTATACCTATATACCTATTTTCTAACTTATTTTCTTTAAACAAAACTGAACTAATTTTTCTCATTTCACCTTAATAATTGTTAAAACGAAGATGCATATTTTTTTTTGTTTTTTATTTATCCAATTTTTGTAACTTGGTGCAATTTTAAAATTAATAAATATTTACAAATATTATGTCTTTTTTGACAGATAAAATATTAACAGAAGGGTTGACTTTTGACGATGTATTATTAGTTCCGGCATATTCAGAAGTTTTACCTAGAAACGTGAGCCTTGCTTCGTACTTTTCTAAAAACATTAGATTAAATGCTCCAATTGTTTCAGCCGCAATGGACACAGTTACAGATGCTAATCTTGCAATTGCTATGGCTCGTGAAGGTGGAATTGGAGTTATTCACAAAAACATGTCAATTGAAGAACAGTCGATTCAAGTAAAGAAAGTAAAAAGGGCTGAAAACGGAATGATTTTCGACCCTATTACCATTAATAAAGAAGCAACCGTTGGCGATGCTTTAAACTTGATGAAAGAGTTCAAAATTGGTGGAATTCCAGTTGTTGATTCAAATAAAATTTTAATTGGAATAGTCACAAACAGAGATTTAAGATTTCAAGAAAATCATAATAAAAAAATTGCGGAGGTAATGACTTCCGAAAATATTATTAAAACCACACAATCGGTTGATTTAGAAAAAGCTGCTTCAATTTTACAAAATTATAAAATTGAAAAATTGCCAGTTGTTGATAATGATGATAAACTTATTGGTTTAATTACTTATAAAGACATTACAAAAGCTAAAGATCGCCCAAATTCTTGTAAAGATTTGAAGGGTCGGCTACAAGTTGCTGCTGGAGTGGGCGTTACTTTCGACACTATGGACAGAATTGATGAGCTAGTAAAAGCAAATGTTGACGCAATAGTTATTGATACTGCTCACGGTCATTCAAAAGGTGTAATTGAAGTATTGAAAAAGACTAAAGCCAAATATCCTGAAATTGATGTTGTAGTTGGAAACATTGCAACTGCCGAAGCTGCTCGTTACCTTGTTAATGCTGGAGCAGATTCTTTAAAAGTAGGAATTGGTCCTGGTTCAATTTGTACAACAAGAGTAATTGCTGGCGTTGGTGTTCCTCAACTTTCGGCTATTTACAATGTTTATAACGAAGTCAAAAAAGATGGTATTCCTGTTATTGGTGATGGTGGTGTGCGATATTCTGGCGATATTGTGAAAGCAATTGCCGCAGGTGCAAGTTGTGTAATGGCAGGTTCATTATTTGCTGGAACAGAAGAATCTCCGGGTGAAACTATTATTTTTCAAGGTCGAAAATTCAAATCATATCGAGGAATGGGTTCGATTGAAGCAATGCAAAAAGGTTCAAAAGACCGATACTTT
>Ga0154347_1267_pt2 | contig 11880 bp, 10 predicted proteins | sample RifGroA2_FD_115875 | JGI IMG/M metagenome (GOLD analysis project Ga0154347, IMG submission 115875) | Bacteroidetes bacterium GWA2_31_9
GCGACACCTCACCCCTCAATTGCGACCGCCTCACTTTCAATTGCGACACCTCACCCCTCAATTGCGACCGCCTCACTTTCAATTGCGACACATCACCACTCAATTGCGATTACCTCGCACATCCATTTTTTTCACTCACTCATTCAATTCCTTCACCCTTCTGCCTCTGTCAGGTGTTTTCACCTGACAGGTTTATCACTCCCAACCTCAAACTCTGCATCCCCCTCAATTCCGACACCTCACGTCCCAATTAAACAATTTATTTCAATTAATATTAATTTCACTAACACTTACACACGACATACTATCTGTAACAATTACCTGATAACTTCCAGCTGTTAATCCTAAAATACTACTAGATATTTGACCATTACTCCAAACAAAAGTATAGGGAGAAGTTCCACCAATAACATTCAAACTGATGCTTCCATCATTACCTCCATAACACGTAATATTATTAACATTTGCATCAACAATTATTTCATTTGGTTGATTAATTGTAACTGAGGAAATCTCTGTACAACCATTATTGTCGGTTATTGTAACTGTATAAATTCCAACTCCAATACCACTAATGTCTTCAGTTATCTGTCCAATGTTCCATAAAAAATTATAATCATGAGTTCCTCCAGAAACTGTTAAATCTATTGAACCCGAAACAGTACCAAAACAACTTACATCTGTTTTAGAAATACTTGCCGTTAAACTTGCCAATGGCTCTGATATAGATACAGTTGCAGTAGTTGTACATAAATTAGCATCTGTAACAGTTAAGTTATATGATCCTGCCGATAGTCCTGTAATATTTTTTGTTAAAGCTCCATTCGACCATAAATAAGTATAAGGAGATGTTCCGCCAGAAACCGTTACATCCGTGCTTCCATTGCTCCCCCCTTTACAACTTACGTTATTTGCAATAATATAGGCTGATAAAGCTGCACTTGGTTTTGATATTGTAGCTGAAGCAGTTGCAGAACACAAATTTGCATCTGAAATTGTTACAATATAAATTCCTGCCGATAAATTACTTAAATCCTCAGTTGTGCTTCCATTATCCCAGTTAAATGTATAAGGTGAAGTTCCTCCTAAAACTGTTAAATCTGCAATTCCATCTGAATTTTCAAAGCAAGTAACATCTGAAACAGTAATTGAACTCGACAATAATGATGGATTACTTATTGTTGCACTCGCAGTAATTGAACATAAAATATTATCGGTAATTGTAACAGAATAATTTCCGGGAGATAAAGCCGAAATATCCTCTGTAACTTCAGAATTGCTCCACAGATAAGAATAGGGTGGAAAACCACCTGCAACTGTAAGATTTGCAACACCATCACTACCACCATTACATTTAACATCTAACGATGTAATTGTTCCAGTTAAATCAGGGGGTTCTTCAACTTTTATAGAAGCTGTTGATTCGCAACCATAATGGTCGGTTACTGTTACACTAAATGTTCCACCGGCAACCGTAATTGTACTTATTGTACTATCGGCAACTCCAGTTGACCATTCATAATAATCAAATGTATTTCCAATATCAAGAATTATGGAATCAGCATAGCAAATTGATGTATCATTTCCAAGAGTAATTGGCGGCGTATATGCTATATATATTGAATCTGTTTGAGAACAACTAGCTTTTTGAGCTTGAACCCAATACCAGCCAGAATCTTGTGCAGTTATAATTTGAGTGGTTTCTCCTGTGTTCCATAAGTATGTATCCCAATCACCTGCATCTAACGTATATCCACAGCCATTAAATGTAATGTCATTATTTCCTAAATCGAAAGTATTATAATTTGAAAAATAACCATATCTGCAACCAGTATTTGAGCCACCATTAATTACTCCACAATGAAACTTTGAAGTAGAATTACTAACAGTTGTTTGAACTGTTTTTTTAACAACGCTAAAATCATTTAGGTCCCACCATTTCAAAGTAGCAGAAAACAATGTAGAACCAGGAACTGGGTTAAATGCAGCAGCAGGTATATTTGTTATCAATCCTCCAGAATTAATAGTAAAATTTCCTATTGAGGCATTTTCTGTAAATAAAATAAGCCCAAACCATTCAGCACTTGTTCTTGTAAAAGCAACTTTGTCAGATCCTGTGCAAGATGCTGGAGGCAATAGAGCTTCTCCTGTTTCACATCCGAAACCAGTAACTTGAAGAACATATGCTGGTTTGCTCGTCTCAATATAGTAACTTGTACCTAAACCACCAGTTAATTGATACCTAAAAATACCACCTTGGTTAATAGTTTGAACAGCTACAGGATTACCATTAATAAAAATGTCAGTATTATCATAAACTCCTGTCACATAAATACTTTCACGTGGAGTGTTTAAACTTCCTTGAATAGCAATATATTCTGTACCAATAAGTTCTACTGGGACAAGCTGATCTCCTAGAAGGTCATAACATGAATTTCCATATACGGAATCATCTTTTATTGTTATTGCAATCGGTTTATCTGAAACTACCCTTGTACCATACAAGTGGTTTGCTGCCAATCTTGAAGTAGCTACGGCTGAATAAGTTTCTCCCCTATTAAGTGTAATTGAATAAGGGGTATTATGCCCAACCTCAATAGTGTGTGTTGGATAAATAGTAATTGTTGTATTATCTTCTGTAGCAACAATATCAAAAGCTGAACGAGCATCGGGGGTTTTACCACTTACATTATCAAAATAATTCTGGGTAGGAATTACAAAGTAAGTTCCTAATGCATTTTTTCCTTTTAATGTAAAAATATCAGGATTATTACCAAAAGCAACCTCATAATAAACTGTTATAGGGTTAGTTGAAACAATATGAAGCCCATAATTATTTTTCTTTAAATCAACAAATGCATAATTTGAAGCATTAATATTTACAAAGGCATCATTTTCGATACACACATTTTTCCATGGTGTTAAATCAATTGATACTGTTCCATTTGCTGGTATATTCACAAGAATTGGGGTAAATGATGGTCTTGCAGGCAAGTCAATTGTAACAGATGATGCTACCCCAAAAGAAGTTAATCTTAAAGAATCAGGCTGATCTCCATGTCCCGATGTTACCTCTGGAGCAACAAACCAAAATTCTGTATCTGTTTGTGAAAATAAATTCAGTGAAACAAAAAGAAGTAATGTTATTAATCCAACCCATTTATATATCAACAATCTAAACATTGCTCATTTATTTCATATCTACGTATTAATTCCATAAAAAGTTAGCCTATTCGCTTATAAAACTACAATATTTTTAATTATTTATAAGTAATTGTTAATAACTAGACTTTTCGTTGAAAAATAAAGGCTTTTTTTTAATAATTTTACCAAATATTTAAAAAAATAATTCAATGAAAATTTGCATATTTTGTTCTTCTAGTAATTCATTAAGTCAACATTTTTATGATGAAGCAAATAATTTGGCAGTTTTGCTAGCTGAAAACAATTGCGATTTGGTATATGGTGGCGGAAAAATTGGCATTATGGGTGAACTTTCCAGAAAGTTTAAAAGTTTAAATAGAAAAGTAATAGGAATAATTCCCGAAAGACTTAATTTATCAGGAATAGTTTCTGAAATTGATGATGAGATAATGGTTACTCCAGACATGCACTCCAGAAAAGCCAAAATGTTTGAAATTTCTGATGCTTTTATTGCTTTACCTGGAGGATTTGGAACATTAGAAGAATTGCTCGAAGTAATTACTCTGAAACAATTAAATTATCATCATAAACCAATCATAATTATTAATCAATCTGGATTTTACGATTTTTTAATAAAACAATTTGACGTGCTTTTTGAAGAAAAATTTGCAAAAGATTCATATAAAGGCTTATATTATATTGCTTCAAATCAAGAAGAAGCGGTTAAATATTTATTTAATTATAAATATGAAATTTCTGAAACCAAGTATTTATAATTTAAATTTGAATTAAATGAATAATCCTTTCAATTCATCAGTTTATTTACAACGAACTACTGAACGAAAAACAGATGTTAGAGGCGATTTTTTCAGAGATCAAACAGCAATTATTCATTCAATGTCTTTTAGAAGGTTAAAGCATAAAACTCAGGTTTTTTACGCACCAGATAATGACCATGTTTGCACCAGAATTGAACATGTATTGCATGTAGCAACCATAGCTGCAACAATTTGTAAAGGATTAAATTCAAAAGGCTGGAATCTGGATATGGAAATGGCTTATACTATTGGACTTGGACACGATTTGGGTCATGCACCCTTTGGACATACAGGCGAAGATGCTTTAAATAAAATACTTGGAGGCGACAACGCTTTTATACACGAAGTAAATAGTTATAGAGTTGTTGAATATCTTGCAAATAATGGAAGTGGATTAAATCTTACTTTTGGAGTTAAAGATGGAATAATTTGTCACAATGGAGAAAAATTTGAACAATATTTAAAACCATCACCAAAACTTAATAAACTTGATGAAATAAAAACCCGTTCGTTTCATTCAAATTCTTATGAAGGTTGTATAATGCGTTTTTCTGATAAAATTGCATATTTAGGTCGTGACATAGAAGATGCAATAAAAGCCGGATTTATTGAATTAACAGATGTTCCTGAAAAAGTAAAAAATGAATTAGGAACTTCAAATGGCGAAATTATCAACAAACTAATTATTGATATTATTGAACACTCTAAAGATTCTGATTTGGTTGGGCTTTCAGATGAAAAATATGAATTAATGAACGAATTAAAAAAATTCAATTACAAGTATATTTATGGCAATGATAAACTTAAAGATTACAATGGTTACTGCTTGAAAATAATAAATACAATTTTTGAATATCTTTTTGAATTATATCAAAAAAAAGGAATTGATTTTCAGAAATATAGCGATGGAAAAATAAAATTAGATTCATCTTTTGGTTCATTTGTCGAAAAAATGCAAGAATTTTACATAAAAACAAACGCTAGTGAGAAACAAATAATTACTGATTATATTTCAGGAATGACAGATTTGTACGCATTGGATTGTATGAAACAAATTACACTACCAAAGCCTCTGGAATTTTTTTAAAAATGATGAATTAATGATTTCTGAAATCATACTGAATTCCAAAATTAATTGAAACTAAATTTGTTTTAATATTTAAGTCAATTCCTCCAATTACAGTTAGCCCCGTGTATTGGTCTCTTGATGATTTTGTTATAGAATTTTTATAGCCATCTTTATTAGTTTGAATCTCTAAAAGAAAACCAACTTTAGGTGCATGCAAATCGTAATAATAAAAAGGTATATATGCCAAAAATAGTTGGTAATACGTACATATAAGCCTTATCATAATTGAGAATCAGAGAAGTTTATTGAAATTCGTTTCAATAAACTTTTTTGTTATGATAAAAACTAAGAAAAAACGATGCTGGTCTTGCGATAGTTTAGATGTAATAAAATGGGGCAATCAGCAAGGAAAAAAACGATTTAAATGTAAAAGTTGTGGTATATTTTTTACATCATCAAATTTAGGGGTAAGAAGAAAAAATCGAGAAGTTTGGTTTCGTGAATGGATTATAGGGAAACAAACCTTTAGTCAACTTGTATCCAAAAGCAAATATAGTGAGCGAACATTAAAGCGATATTTTTATGATTATTTGAATAGCTATCCTGTATGGCATATAAATAGTTCAGAACGTGTTAATCTGTTAATTGATGGGACATTTTTTTCTAACAAGATATGTCTTGTTCTTTACAGAGACAATACAATAAAGAAAACAATACTTTATCGCTTAAGTGATGGAGAATGGGAAGAAGAACTCAAAGAAGATTTAGAAAACATATTGAAATTAGGAGTTACCATAGAAAGCGTTACATGTGATGGACTTCGTAATATATTAAAGTCAGTACGCAAAAGTAGCCCTACAACTGTAATTCAGCGATGTTTAGCTCATATTCAACGTGAAGGTTTATTATGGCTAACAAAACATCCGAAAAGTGAAGCTGGTATTGAGTTGAGAGAAATTGTTAAAAGGCTACATCTGATAGATAATAAAGAAAAATGGGGTTACTGGATTGTAGATATGGTTAAATGGCATGATAAGCATAAAGTATATATTAATGCAAAAACCTATAAGCCAGAGACTAATCGTTATTGGTTTACGCATAAAAGTGTACGCAAAACATTTATACATATAAAACGAGCCTTACCAGATATGTTTCAGTATTTGGAAAATTCTAGAATTCCTAAAACTACAAATGGGTTAGAATCCTTTTTTGGGCATCTCAAACAAAATATTTCTATACACAGAGGACTATCAAAGGAACACTACAAAAATTATGTGAAGTGGTATTTGTTTTTTAAGAGCAATGAAAAATAAGTTTTTTTAGCCATGTTGGATACCAATAATGAAAAAAGGAGGAATCTGTTAAATTCCTCCTCATTATTGTATAACCATAAGGTTTATTGCTGATAGGTTGCTCTTCAGCAGAGCCTATGTCCTCTTCAACCTTACAACGCAAATTTAAAAACTATTTTTACCAAAATCACCAACTATTTTTGGCATCATTACCATAAAAATGTCTATTTTGTTTAAAATAAAACCCTATCCAGGTATTTCCAACAGGTTTATATTTCATAAAAGCATAAAATCTTTGAGTAGGTGTGGCAAGGACTGAAAGCATAAATGAATTTTTTCGATTATTCATTTGTCTATCACCTCTAGCAGTAGCAGGTAAATGCAAATAATTAAAGTAAAATTCAAAATCAATAAAATAATACGAATCAGAAATTGGCGACATTGAATATCTCGAATCTATATCAACCATAAACGATAATCCTATTCTTATTTTATTAAACTTATTAAACTTACTTGACGAATTCCGACCAGCCGAATGGTTTGGATCGAAATCAAATCCCCAAAAACGTAATCCAACAAAATGTTCTCTTTTATATATTGATAAGAATGTATATGAGGTTTTCTGAGTAAATATATTTTTGAGCTCTTCTTGCTCTTCTAATGAAATTTCTTTGCAATTTTTTCGCCAATAAAAAATTTCTTCAATAGAATAGTAGTTATTAATTTTTGATGGCTTTGAATTAATTCCAATTTCGGGACTAGAAATTTCAATTTTTGATGTTGATTTTATTATCAATTGAGCATTAATAGCCAAAGTATATAACATCAATAAGATGAAATATCTGATTTTCATTTATTTTTTTATTAAAAAATAATTTGACTAAAATAATTTGAATTACTGAGAGTTGAAAATGTTTTAAGAATAATATTTTATGTGTACTTGATTATCTATTTAATAATCTGTTTTGAAAAAATAGGTATTAAAATCACGATTGGATATCTTCGGAATTATCTTTACGAAGCTTTTTTAAATTGATTTTTCGCTCTTCAGATAACCAACCTAATAAAGATATAGTTATATGAATAAAACTTGCTACTCCTGAAATTGCTAAAATATAAGCAAATAATTTTCCGGCAGGAAAATATAAATATAAACAAACTACCAATAATGTCATCCAAATGCCTGCACACCAAGGACATGTTAAAAAATACTTAGTTGATTTAACAAATCCAGCTTCAGATTCAGATTTTATTACAAAATCTCTTAAAAAATTTAAAACTTTATCATAAACTAGTAAACGAGTTAATCTGTAAGCTGCTAGAGAAATTACAATAAAATCAAAAAGTTTTAAATCATTAATTAAGGAATGGATTTTATTTGAAAAAAATGAAATTAAAATAATAACAATAATAAAACTTATTGAGTAAATAAAATTCCAAAATTTCTCAGTTTTAATCATTAACTAATTCAGTAAATTTTAATACACCTCAAATATAGAAAAAATTGATTAAAATTTATTTATTTATTTTAATCATAGAAAATATTTTTTGAAAAAAAGATTTAGGTGGTTTTTCATCGTCATCATAATAACCTGAACCATAAGGCACGCCATAACCATACGAGTAATATCCTCCGTATGTATAACTATACTTACCATAAAAGCCATAATAACCTGGTATTTTTACATCATTAATTAATATACTCAAATTATTAATATTTTTATTAATATATAAATCATTTACAAGTTTTATTGTTGATTTATTTGAGAAATTTTGTCTAATAACAAAAATATTTGCATCAGTATGCTTAGTCAATAATATTGCATCAGTAACTAATGCCACAGGTGGAGTATCAATTATTATATAATCAAATCTTGCTTTTACTTGCTTAATAAAATCATCAAAGCTATCTCCTTCTATTAATTCTGCTGGATTTGGAGGTACAGGTCCAGATGGTATGACATACAGATTTGGGATTGGAGTTTCTAAAATTATTTCATCTAAAGTTGCTTTACCTATTAAAAAATTACTCATCCCAACTTCATTAGAAATATTTAAATCTTTATGTAATTTAGGTTTTCTTAAGTCAAGACCAACTAATAATGTTTTTTTATTTGAAAAAGCGATTATTGAACCTAAATTAATTGCACAAAATGTTTTGCCTTCACCACTAACTGATGAAGTTATTGCAATAACATAGGAATCCTTATTACGTAATAAATATTGAAGATTAGTCCTTAATGATCTAAAACTTTCTGAAATAGATGATTTAGGTTTTTCAAGTACAACTAAATCAGTATCTTTATTATTGTGACCAATTGTACCACTAATTGGAACATTTGTTTTGTCTTCAACATCTTTTACTTCAATAATTTTATTATTCAAGAAATCTAATAAGATTATAATTATTAATGGAATTAATAATCCAATTACCAAAGCAATCATGTAGTTTAATGATTTTTTAGGTGAAATCTGAATAGCATTTTCTGGTCGTGCAATATCAACAACCTTATTGTCAGGTATTAATGAAGCTTGAGCTATTCCAGCTTCTGCCCTTTTCTGTAATAAATAAGTATAAATGTTGTCACTTAAGTCAAATTTTCTTTGTACGTTTATTAATTCTCTTTGTGTAACTGGCAGTTTATTAATTTCAATATCAATTTTAGCCAATCTTTTATCAACATCATCAATTGACATTTTTGTGGTGCTAATCAAATTTTTTAAATTTTCGATTAAAGCATCTTTAGTATTTTGAATTTTTAAATTAATTAAATTTACAGATGGTGTATTTTCTTTTGCACTATATAATAAAGTTTCCTTTTCAAAATTATATTGACTTAAACTGTTAATTAATGTAGTTAATAGTTGATCATTTATCCCCATAACAGAAGGAGCAATAACATCTTTAAAATTATTTTTATCTTCAATATATTTTAATAAATAATGATAATAATTTGATTTTATATTTAATCCTGTTTTATCGGTTTGAATTTCAACCAATTGGTCAAATATCATTTTGCCTTCTCTATCTATATCAACTACCTTATTATCAACTTTAAAAGCCAAAAGATTCCTTTCAGCTATTTTAAGCGAATCGGTTATTTCGCTTAATTGTTCATCAATAAATCTTATTGTGTTTTGAGTAATTTGATTTTTTTCTTCTAATCCATATCTAATATATATTTCACTTAGTTTGTTTAAAAAATCAGACTCTTTATAAATATTTAATCCAGTTGTTGATAAAAATAAAATAGTTCCCTTTTTATCATTCATTTCAACATTTAATTTCGCTCTATATGAATTTGTTAATGAGTTAAGATTATTGATAATAAAGTAATATTTTTTTGGTAAATTAGTATAATCGCTAAAGAAAATATCATTTTTTTCAATTTTAAATTTGAAGTTTTCATGAATAAAAGTTTCATTAAAATTTAACTTAGTTTGTTTTAATGATGCGTCTTCAGATTCTATAATAAATTCATTTTCATTCTTTAAGGTAAGAAATATTTTTGCTCCAGTATATTGATTATAATCTTCATCCAAGATGACTTTAAATGGAGATGATTTATATTTTTCGGGTGTATTTATTCTGCCTATAGAATAGTATGAAATATGGAAATCTAATAATTCATTAATTGTTCTATTTATTATTTCATAAGACTGTAATATTCCTATTTCATTTTCAACACTTTTTCTTCTTGATCGTCGAAACAATCCCATTTCTTCAACCATGCTTTCAACACCACCAGAAATTGCATTATCCTTATCTTTAACTAAAATTGAAGAAGATAAATTATATCTAGGGTCTGTATATCTATTTATAAAATATGAAATTGATAGAGTAATAAATACCATTATTGCAAAATAATACCAATTACTCAAAATTTTGAATAACAATTTTTTTACGTCAATTGTGTCGTCGTCTTCTTTGAAAATTTTTGCTTTTTCCTCAATCATTTTACCAAACTCTTAAAATAAAACTCATCGCAATTATAAAAGTAGTAATACTTGAAAATACTATTTGAATAGTTGGAGCATTAATAATTCTTAATGCTTTTGCTTTTACAGGTTGAACATAAATAATATCATTCGGCATAATATTATATAACTCTGATGAAACTAAATCTTTATTCGTTAAATCAAGCCTAAATGTAGTAATTTTTTCGTTTGAATTCCTGATAACCAATACTTTTCGTTTATCGCCATTATCATTAATATCTCCAGCTAACGAAATAGCATGAAAAATATTTATTTTATCTTGAAACACTGAAAATAGACCAGGACTCTTTACTTCTCCTAAAATTGAAATTTTAAAATAAGCTAATTTCACAAATACTGCAAACTCTTGCAAATATTTAGCAGCCTCTATTTCAATCCTTTTCTTTGCTTCAGAAATTGTACATCCAGCAACAAAAACATTTCCAATATTAGGCAAAGTAACATATCCTGAATCATTAACTAAATAACCATATAAGTATAAATATGACTCACTTACAGAGGGAGCTGTTTCAGAATAAGTATAATTATACATTTTATTAATTACTTCATTATTTGAAACAATCCGAATATAAAGTAAATCTTTTTGTTGAAGTTTATAGCTTAAATCATTATTAACATTAAATATTTCATCTTGAGTACCTCTTAAATAAACAATATTTTTATTACTTGTACATGAAACAAGAAACAATATAAAAACAAAAAACAGAAACTGGAAAAACTTCATTTTTTTTAATTTTACCACAAACATAATAAGATTTTTTTTGTTACAATGAAAACTAATCTATAAAGTTCAATTTAACAGAAAACATTTATAGTTTTGTAGCAATAATTTTATTGAATGAGAGATTTAACAATCGGAAAGGAATCTAATCGAATTTTCTTTTTTGCCTTGCCGATGCTTTTGGGAAATGTATTTCAGCAACTTTACAATATTGTTGACAGTGTCATTGTAGGGCATTTTATTGGGAAAGAGGCTCTTGCTGCAGTAGGTGCATCATTTCCTATAATATTCATTATGATTTCATTAATTATTGGAGTTTCAAATGGCTTCACTATTATTATTGCTCAATATTTTGGTGCCAAAGACATAAACAATGTTATTAAAGCTATTGATACAATGAATATTGTATTGTTTGTAGCTTCATTAATACTATCTATTGTTGGTATTATTTCAATTGATTCATTATTCACATTATTACGTCTTCCTTTAGATGTATTTCCAATGGCAAAGCAATATCTTCAAATATATTTATCTGCACTTGTCGTTTTCTTTGGATATAATGGACTTAGTGCAATATTACGTGGATTAGGAGATTCAAAAACTCCTCTATATTTTTTAATATTATCTACACTATTAAACATTGGACTAGATTTATTATTTATTCTAGTTTTCAAATGGGGAATTGCAGGAGCTGCTTATGCGACAGTCATTTCTCAAACAGTTGCATTTTTAGCATTAGCATTTTATCTTCATAAAACTCACGACATTATTAAAATATCAATTACGAAATTAACTTTCGACAAAAAACTTTTTAAGACGTCATTAAAAATTGGGCTT